>Ga0315289_10000586_pt1 | contig 56071 bp, 53 predicted proteins | sample YL17G11_40_MG_FD_203452 | JGI IMG/M metagenome (GOLD analysis project Ga0315289, IMG submission 203452) | Sediment microbial communities from Yellowstone Lake, YNP, Wyoming, USA - YL17G11_40 | ecosystem: Environmental > Aquatic > Freshwater > Lake > Sediment | place: USA: Wyoming | collected...
AAGCTTTGGCATCTGCCAGCCTGACCTCTGAAAGAGTGAGTATAGTTATAGGCTCTGAAGTATCGCCGAAATGACAGGCAACGGCCTCTTTAACATTCTCGTGTAACTCGTCAAGGGTCTTGCCCTGAGTGAAGATGTCTTCGCCGATGCCACGAGCGCACCAATAATCTCCGTCAAAATAGGTCTCAATCTTTACCAGCATGATTGCCTCCGGTTAATTGGATTATACAACATAAACAAAGCGGTGCGCTAAGGAGCCGTGATACGCTGGTCCTTCTGGGGAACGTCTCGGTAGGCTGCGCGGGGAATTTTCTGTAATCGAGTTTAAAACGAACACTCACAGTATATAGGTTCCATAGTTCTTCGGAACTCTGGTCAGGATGGGGTCGGGTTCGTTTTTAGCGTGAGCCTGCTGGATAGAATCCGCCGGTTTATCCGCCACACCCACTACTTTGCTGCTATCACCAGAAAGAGCTACCCATTTATCCGGGTAGTTCTTCAGGATTTCACTTAAATCAGTGTTCTCAACCATATTGCTACCTCTATTTCAAGGGAAGTACATCTAAGATTATAATCTGTTATATCAACTGATGGCAATATACCAGTGTACCGTTACCTATCATTTTGACCCCCCGTCAACCTTTTTACCATCATCATCAATGGGGTGCAGTACAGCCCGGGGCCTCCCGCCCCCATTGGATTGCACATCTGTATCCCCAAGTGTTATATAAGGCTTAACCTGTTAACCAGCTGCTCATGCTGATAAAGCCGTGGTATTTAATATTCGTACCTTTGTCTTCTCCAAATGTATATGGCACCCAGTATGACGGATGAAAAGATCAGGACACAACTGATGAATAGAATGATGTTGGGATCAATTGCATCGTCAACCATGAAGCTGCCGGCCTGTACATTGCCAATATAAACAGCATAGGTTCCCGGTTGACTCCTGTTCACCGTGAAGTAAAGTGGCCGGGAACCGCCGCTTTCCACCGTGACACCCTGGCTGGAATCTTCCTCGCCATTGACATATAGCTTTATCCTGGTTGAACAGTTGACAGTCCCCCTGTTGGCGACGTGGGCGGTTACCGTTACAGGAGTCCCCGGTGATACTTTGGATGCAGACAGCGAGGCGCTTTGAATTTGGATGTTGGGAAGCGACACCGGTGGTGCATTTGGCGTAATGCCAGGCATCGAGCTTCCATGGCTTGGGGGCATTGTCGATATCGATGGTGAAACGGGTGGAACAGGCGTGGGCGTTGGTGTGCCCGAGCCGGAGAAAAGCCCGATAAGGTCTGTAAGGCTGGGGAAGGTTGTGGCCGTAACGGTCACGGTTACGATGCCGCCGGCAATGGTCTCATCCAGGCAATGCATGATATACGCAGTTTCCATACACCAGAAAAGGATGTTCAATGGTATAACCATATCACCCTCCACAGATTCAATTTTATTGCATTACCATGTATAATCGTCAGAACCATCCAGTATAAAAAATCATATATAGATGGCGGACGCCGGCAGGCTATCTAGAATAAGGAGGTTACGGTTGTCCTTTGTAAATGTTGATGGAGTAAATATCTTCTATGAAACACAGGGACAGGGGGAGCCCATGATGCTGATAATGGGCTACGGGCACCACTCCCTGCACTGGGGGGCTCTGACTAAGGAGTTTGCCAAGCAATACCAGGTGATAACGCTGGATAACCGTGGTGTTGGGAGGAGCGATAAGCCTGACGCGCCCATCACTATTGCCATGATGGCTGACGATGCCTGCAAGGTGCTGGATGCTCTATCTATAAGCAAGGCCAACGTGTTCGGTGTTTCCATGGGCGGTATGATAGCGCAGGAGTTCGCTCTCAACCACAGCGACAGGTTGCTGAACCTGATACTGGGATGCACACATTGCGGCGGCTCCCACATCGTGATTCCCGATGAAAGCGCGATGAAGCTGCTTTTCGACTTTGAACATTTGAAGAGCCTGACTCCCGAGCAGAGGTCGATGGAGGTTTTTAAATTCTTCTGTACCGAGGAATTCATCGACGCCCATCCTGAGGCCTTCCGGCACTACCACAAGGTCACCAACGACTATGTGATTCCTAACCACACCTTTCAGCGCCAGGCGGAGGCGATAATGAAATACGATACGTGGGGAAGGCTGCCTCAGATAAAGGCGCCGACTATGATCATCACGGGCACGTCCGACAGGCTGATACCGTTTAAAAATAGTGAGATATTAGAGGAAAGGATACCGGGTGCCGAGCTTGTGCTTTTACAGGAAAAGAGGCACGGTTTCTTCCTCGAGGGTATGGATTCTACCAAAATCTTCGTAAACGGTTTCCTCAAAAGGCACAGTAAGAAATAGAAGCCGGCCGGGCTATCAGAACGAGGTAACAGCTTCAAGCTTCTTTGCCGGGTAAACCTGTTCGGATTTGGGTGGCATGGGGCTATAGACCCAGTTGATATCGATACTTCCGCATTCTATCCCGCCTATGCTTTGAAATCCTGTGAAAATGCCGCGCAGCAGCACTGTCTGCATCTCGAAAGACATGCAGAAGAATGCTACCGTGGCATCCTGCGGGATGCCCTTAAGGTCGTCTCTGTAAACTGATGAGGCGAAAATTGCGCGGTCGCTGCCCGCAGTCTGGGCCTGTATCACCGGGATAATGAACGGGTAGCCATCTTTGTCCAGGTAGGCCAGGAACTTGAGGTTGTTGATCTTATCTGTAAGCTTGCGTGTGAAGAGGTTGAGGACTTCTTTGCCGGAACCTTTGCCTGCCAATGTCTTGGCGACCATGGTCTTAATCGCTGCCTGGATTATGTTGCCCATGGGCAGCGGTTCTTTGCCCAGTTGCTCAATTAAGTCCATGTAATAAACCGTGTGGATGCCGAAGTAGGCGTTGTAGCGGAACATGGGTGTGTTATTGAGAAGGTCATATTCTTTGCCGGTCTTGGTGGTGCTGGTGAAGCTTGCCTTGCCGCGCCACAGGTTCCTGTCCAGTGTCATGATGAGGAAGCCGACTTTGGAGTTTTTCCTGATGTTCACTTTGCTCAGCCCCTCTGCGAACTGGCCCCAGAAAAGCTGCTTGGGTGAGTTTGCCGACATAGTGGTAATGAGCGTCATATGCGGCAGCCCCTCCTCATTGACGGTAGCCAGCAGCCCAACCTTCAACTCCGGTTCAAAGCTCTTGAGATCCGCTTCCGAAAAAGTTTTATAAACCTGTTTTGTTGTCTGCATTTACAGCCTCCTTGTTACATCATACATAACCCTTTATTATTCGGGCGTACGTTCAAGTACGACCCTACCGGGTATCACTCAGTTTTAATCAACTCTCTACTTTTGTAGCTCCCGTGGCGAAGACTTTATCCGGACTGACACCGGAATGTTTAGCGCACTGCTCCAATCCGGCAACCTCATCCTTGCTCATTAAAGGCGTTGTGGCGTATTTCCATTGCATGCCGAGACGGCGGTATTTATCGCGGCAGAGGTTATTAAAGGCGCACAGTTCCCAGCGCTGTACGGTGCCCTCCAGGTTGCGGTGGATGAAATCACCAACTCCCTCTATGGTCTCGCGTGCTGCCGTGGCCCCGGGTATGAGAGGCGTGCGTATCCAGAGGGATCTGCTACCAGGGCTGGCAGCTAAATAATCGCGGATGAAAAGCAGATTATCAAGTGTCCGGCGGTTATCCTGCCAGGTGAACTCTTTATGCCTGACAGGATCAATCTCCTTGAGATCGTAAAGTATCAGGTCAGTATGCGGCAACATTTTCTCAAGTGTAGTGGAAGAGCACATGCCGCACGTGTCAACGGCGGTGCTGACCCCCTTTTCCTTGAGCGCGCGCAGCAGGTTTGCTGCGAAATCCGGCTGCATCAACGGTTCCCCGCCGGAGAGAGTTACGCCGCCGCCGGATTTATCATAATAGACCTTGTCCTTGAGCAGTTCGGTTATCAAGTCATCGAGGCCCACTTCCTTGCCCAGCATCTCCATGGCGCCGGAGGGGCATTCAGCGGCGCATTTGCCGCAAGATTTACAGATTGCCCGGTTTCTTATAATCCCGTCTTTCGTTTTGCTCAGGCATTCATGCGGGCAGGTTTTCACGCAGATGCCGCAGCCGATGCAGCGCGTTTCCAGCCAGTGCACCTGTGGCCTGGTGGAGATGCTCTCCGGGTTGTGGCACCACTCGCAGCGCAACGGACACCCCTTAAAAAACACGGTGGTGCGGATACCCGGTCCGTCCTCGGTGGAAAGCCGCTGGGTATGGAGGATGAGCGCCGTGTCACCGCGGGTACCGTGCGCTGTCGCATATTCCTCTGCTGTTTCCGGGATCGTTGAAGCGGGGGCCTGCTCTATCTTCATATCGGTTGTTTTTTTACATCCTGTGGCTTTCGCGCGCAATTATCTCGTTCTGCAGCTCGAGGCCGATGGAGGTGAAGTAGGCGTTATAGCCGGTGACTCGCACGACCAAATGGCGGTAGGCGTCGGGGTTTTTCTGGGCATCGCACAGTATGTCGGCGTCTATCATATTTATCTGCAATGCGCTGCCGCCGTTCTCCACGTAGCTCCGCAGGAAGGCCTTGAACTTTTCCCGGTGCTCGGGGTCGCGCAGCAGCGACGGATTGAAGGTCATAGTGTGGCTGGCCCCGTTAGGCAGCAGGCTGATATAACCTTCCCAATCGCCGCTTCCTGCAGCAGCCTTGCCACCGAACACCTTTCCGACCGAGTTGACGTTGGCGGTCGGCCCGTTGATGTCGGCGCCGTCGCAGGGGCAGATGGCGTTGGAGAGGAACTTGCCCTTGGGGCGGCCGTCAGGGCTCGCCGGAAGTACATAGCCGTCGCCGACCCAGTAGTTCCAGGAGAGCATGCCGGGGCGAAACTGCTTGCCCGTGACCGAGGAATTGTATTTCCAGGTCTCGTCCGTCCAGAGCTCCATTACCTTTTTGCCCATCTCGTCGGCTGTATCTTCGTCCCTGCCGTACTTGGGGGCCCTGTTGAGCGCCTTGGCCTGCAAGACCTCGTGGCCTTTCCAGTTATCCTTTAGCGCCTGGATGAGCTCCTCCATGGTGCACTCTTTCTTATCGAAGACGAGGTACTTGACGGCGAGCAGCGAGTCCACGGTGGTGGCGAAGGTCACAGCTTCCACGGTGACGAAATTCAGCTCGGGGCCACCCTCGTTGATATCGATTGCTTTGTCTATGCAGCCCTTTACCAGGCAGGAAAGGTAAGGTGTGCGGAAGTACTTTGCCCTGATGCGGTCGGTCCAATCGTAAAGATCGGCGGCCCTTTTGATAATAGTCATTGTCTGCGTGACGTAGGCATTCCACAACTCATCCCAGGTCTTAAATTTAGTGGCATCGCCTGTGGAGACTCCCCAGCGTTTAAGCTTTTCTTGCTTGCCTGTCAACATATTGACACAGGGGATCATATCATAGCCATCTGTGAGCGTATGCTCAACCGCTTTTAACAGATTAAGGTTGATGTCCACTGTGCCGGAGCGGTCGTTGCCGCACATGGTATTTTCAAGGCAGCCCACCGGCGCGTAGTCGAAGACATTATCGGCGTTTATATATTTCTCCACCCTTGCCATTTTAGCTTCCCGAAGCATGCCGGCGATGGAGCGCTCGTCGAAATTGAGCAGGAAGGGCGAGCCCTGGCTGGAGGCGATCATCTCAACCACCTTGTCCAGCAGCTTGTCGGGGCTGTGCCTGTGCAGGCGGACGTTGGGCTTCGGCTCGAGCAACGGGGTGAGCTCGTCGATGACCTCCAGCATAGCGTAGGTGAGGTCATTGCTCAGGTCAGCGCCACCCTTACCCATGCCGGATATTGTGATTAGCTGGCCGAAGCCGGCCGTGATGCCCTGGTTGCCTCCGGTTCGTATCATGGCGTCGTAGGCAAAGTTGCAGTGTATCCAGAAGCACTTCAATATCTCTTTTCCGAACTCGCGGTCCATGCCCTCTTCAAGCGACTTTTTCCAGTAGGGGTAGAGGTACTGGTCGGCCCTGCCGAATGAGAGGCCCGGCCCGGGGTAATTTTCCTCGCTCATAACCAGCATGTGGGTCAGCCAGAGCGACTGCATCGCCTCCCAGAAGCTCTGCGCCGGCACCCAGGGTACGCGCCGCAGCATCGCTGCCATCTTGATAAGCTCGTCCTTCCTGGCTGTGTCCGTTTCTTTGGAGGCAAGGTCCGAGCAGACGCTGCTGTACTCGAAGGCCACATCGCGTGCCATGGTGGCCGCGACAAGCATGGCCCTGATCTGGCCGCCTTTCTTGCCATCGTAATCTTTCTTTGATAATGACGAGAGGCGGCGGTTCAGCTCCTCATGAATGCTTTTCCAGCCCTCGCGGAGTACGCGGGCGAAGTCGGGTATCAGGTGGCCGCTGGTGGCACCGGCATTGCCATAGCCGTGGTTATGGAACCAGAGCTCGGCCTCGCGGACGCCTTTCTTGCCGTAAACTGCCTTTTCGTATTCTCTGGTTTCTTTTTCCGTGAGACATTTAGAAGTCTGGATGTTGAAACGCCCGCCCGCGATGAGATCGCCGGGCAGGACTTCGTGAGGAAGGTAATAGACCATGACTTCCTTGACGAACCAGGCCTGGCGCTCGGGCAGGCTCCACTTCCAGAAATCCTCCGGCAGCTCGACCTTGTGTGAGGCCTGCTGGAAGGCGCCGGTGAAGGTAGGGAAGAACGTGTAAGTCTCCGGGACGATATAGAAGTTGCCCTCCTGGTACTGGATGTCCCAGGGCGTTCCCGCGGTGAAGCCCACAAACTCGTTGTTCCATTTGCGGTTGTTGCCCTGAAAGTAATAGTCGCGCAGCCATTGAATGCGGGGCGAGAGATTTTTAGGCTCCTTAATGGAATACTTAGGTTTTCCGCAGCTCTGGGTGGTCATAATCGTGCCCTCCTTCGGTTTAATCCCTTGACGCGGCTGTTATCCGGCTTTGAAGGGTCATATTCAGATATCAGACGGGGCTCACGTCCAAGTGTAATTTTATGGGATTGGCAGGTTTTGTCAAACAATATTGGAAAATTATGCAGCGAAAACGTTAACTGAGAAGCATATACCAGCTGTGAATATTTGAGTTCTGTTAGCTCACGATGATATCTCAGCCTGAAGTACCGCGCCTTTGACCGCATCCTCGTCGGCCACGTAGTGTCGTGCACCCATGATGAAACAGATGCTGGCCAGTAATCCGCCGATGCAGGCGATAACCACTGCCCACATGAGTCCTTGAGCGCCGCCGCCGAGAGTATCTGATATAGCACCCACAGCAACCGGTGACCATGCGCCGCCCAGTAAGTACATGAAGAATACGCTCAGGCCGTAGGCCAAACCTTTGTACGCAGGGAGAACCACATCCTGCGATATTACACTCAGTGCCGGTATGGCAATCATATTTACGATGCCGAATAATAAGCTTAGAGACAAACCTAAGGCAAAGCTATAGCTGAAAGCCAGAAATGATGCGGCAAGGCAGATAGAGGTCAATACAGAAGCAGCCGCAGGAAGCCAGAGCCTTCCCCTCCGATTTCGCTTGTACCAGAAGTCGGACAGCGCCCCACCCACAGGTGCGCCTATGATTGCTATCAGGCTGATAATACACATGGCGTAACCTGCTTTGTCGGGGCCCCATTCGAACTGCCGCATCAAGAAGGCAGGCAGCCAGTTGATCTGTGCCAGGCTGGTAACGAGCAGCAGGCCGTATCCGGGCAGAAACCAGCGGAGTGTGCGTATCTTAAGGAGTTTTGTAATTGATTGTTTGAATCCTTCAAAACCGCCAACAATAGCTTCATTAACCGTCTTATAGTCTCTTAAAAAGAAAGCGGATATACCCAGAATGAAACCGAGGATCGCCAGAAGGAAAAACGGTGAACGCCAGCCGAGTTTGGCAGCCATTATCCCGCCAATGGCGGCACCGAGAGCGATGCCAAGGGGTATGGCCATATTGTATATACCCATGGCACTGCCGTGCTTTTCCCTGGGATAAGCCGCTGTGATCATGGAGATGCCACCTGTCGCCAGGCCGGTCGCACCAATACCTGCAAACGCCCGCGGAATCAGCACCGTGATAAAATTCCAGGCAACACCGGTAACTGCCGTAAATGCGCTCAACCCCAGGGTCATGATACCCAGAGTCTTTTTCCTGCTCCAGCGATCAATTATGTAAGCTATTGGCAGAGCAAATATGCCATGGCTCAGCATGTACACCATCTGGATGGCACCGAGTTGAGTATCGCTCAACTCCATTTCAAGCTTCATAGGTTGCAGAACTACAGTGAGCACCACCCTGTCCATGTAATTGAGCATGTAGAGCAGGGTGCAGACTATGAGTATCCAGTGAGCTTTCCAGCCTCCGGTCTGATAATTCTGGGGCGGGGGTTTTGCGGTCTCAACTTTACTTCTCGAATCAGCCATTTTTATGTTTGAAACTTAATCCGATTAAGGGTCGTTGGAAAATCGCAGGTTGGCACATTCTAACATGAAATAATTGCTCAATGTTTGACCCGTCACTATTGCGTAAATATAATTTGCTGCATGGGAAGGAAGCCTATAATATCCTTTCAAACACTCGGCTGCAAGCTGAACCAGGCGGAAACCGAGGCGCTGACAAGGAAATTTAGCGGCAGGGAGTATTCCGTTACCGATGGCGATCAGGCGGATGTTTTTATTTTAAACACCTGTACTGTTACGCATATTGCCGACCGTAAATCGCGGCACCTTATAAGGATGCTGCGGAAAAACAACCCGGGAGCTCTGATAGTTGTCACCGGTTGCTATGCGGAGAGGGTTTCCGAGGATTTAAAGGATTGCGGCGCCGACCTGGTAGCAGGTAACCAGCAGAAAATGTCGCTGCCCGGGATGCTAAACGGGAAGCTGAAACATATGGAGTCCTGCGTAACAAGCCTCGATGCGAAGAAGCAATTAGAGCGTGTACGCAGTTTCATCAAGATACAGGATGGCTGCCAAAATTTTTGTTCCTACTGTATTGTGCCCTTCGTGCGCCGCGAGGTCCATAGCCTCGATGCATATACTGTAGTTGGAGAGGTGAAGGCAAGGGCTATAGAAGGCTATAAAGAGGTTGTGCTAACCGGCACCGAAATCGGCTCGTATAAATGTGATGGAACCGGATTAAAGCAGCTTATTGAGCGTCTTCTTATTGAAACTCAAATAAAAAGGCTGCATCTATCCTCTTTGCAGCCCCGGGAAATAACTGAAGATTTGCTTGATCTCTGGTCCAGTCCCCGCCTCTGCCGGCATTTTCACATCGCACTGCAGAGCGGCAGCGACTCCGTGCTGAGGAGGATGCGGCGGCGTTATGATCTGCGGGACTACCGCAGGGCTGTAGCGGCTATAAGAGAAAAAATACCGGACGTGGCCATTACCACGGATGTCATGGTTGGCTTCCCAGGTGAAAGCGAGGAGGAATTTGAGGAAAGCTATAGTTTCTGTAAAGAAATGACATTTGCAGCCTTGCACGTGTTTGCTTATTCACCCAGGCCAGGTACACTGGCGGCTAAGATGCCCGAAAAGGTGAATGAAAAGGTTAAAAAGCAGCGTAGCCTGCGCATACTGGAGCTTGCGGCAGAGAGCGCGGATAAGTTTAGCCAGCGCTTCGTCGGCCAGACTAAAGAAGTGCTCTGGGAAAACGAGGTAAAGGCAGGCTCAGGTATTTACTCAGGACTGACGGATAATTATATACGTGTGTATGCACGTAGTGAAAGAGAACTTACCAACACGATTGCTAAAACCAGGTTAATAAAGCCTGCTGATTCAATGGAAAAGCCGCTGCTGAGGGCGTCAACCAGGGGAAATCACGGGGAACTCCGGGGTGAGGTAATATAGTGAAGATTAAGATCAAGGTAGTGCCGCGTTCGTTGAAAGAGGAGGTCATCAAACAGGGCGAGGAATATACCATTCGCGTCAAGGATCCTCCCCGTGAGGGAAAGGCAAACGAGGCCGTTATCAGGGTAATTGCCATTTATTTCAAGGTGCCCAGGGGATCGGTCAAGATTGTGAGCGGATTAACCGGCAAGCATAAAATCGTGGAGATAGGGGCAGGCTGAGAATGTCATTTGACAGGAAGAAATATCTCCAGCCAAGCAAGCTCTTCGATTTCGACCGTAGCCCGGCGCTGAGAAAGAAGGCACAGGAGCTGGCTGCCGGTTGCAGTAACCGGGAAGAGAAATTCAGGGAAGTCTTCATCTTCGTAAAGGAATTGCCCTACGGCTTGGAAGACTGGGACGTGAAGGCTTCTCAAATCCTGAGCAAAGGGTGGGGCATGTGCTCGGGAAAGACCAACCTGCTGGTGGCATTGCTGAGGTGCCTCGGCATAGCGGCGCGGTACCGCATATACCAGTTCAAAGCGGATATGGCGCTATGGCAACGGTTTGGCAATGAAAGCGGAAAAGCAGCGCGCATAAACGAGCTGGGTGAAATACGCGACCATGTGGACTGCGAGGTGTGGCTGGGAAAGTGGATAGACTGCGATCCCAGCCGCGATACTGCTATGGAGCAGGGGATGCTGAAACTCGGCGGATCGCTGGAACGGCGCAAAGTAACCGATCAAAAAGGCAGGGTAAAATATTTAAGATTGTCCGTCTTCGACCAATGGGTACGGGAGCGACAGGGACGACGGGCCTTCCGCTCTGACCGGGTGAATGTCTTTGCCCAGATTAACAGCGGATTTGAAAAATTGAGAGAGTTCGGCCGGTCAGCTTGACCTCATTTACTTAACATTTACAGTTACAGTCTGAAACTGGGCGCCGTCAGGGCTGGTAACAGTCAACATATAAGTTGTGGTAGTTTCAGGTAATACCCGCACAGTGCCCTCGCCTGGCACAGTGCCCACTCCCCTGTCTATGGATGCAGATGATCCACTGGTAGTTTGCCAGCTGAGAACGGCGGATTCCCCCTTATGGATAACATAGGGGTTTACTGTAAAATATTTTATCACCGGTGTATCTATGTTTGGGGGGGCACCCGAAACCGTGAGCGTGGTTGTAGCCAATATAGATCCCTGATCATTAGTAGCAGTCAGCTCATAATTTGTGGTGAAAGGCGGGTTCACCATCTTTGATCCATTTACACGTATGATTTCAAAGCCTGGCTCAATATCAACATCGAATGCGTTGCGGACATCCCAGGTCACGGTTGCGGATTGCCCCGACATGATGTTCCCGGGCTGCACATTGAAGACAGCTACCTGGGGCAAATTAAACGATGACGGTGTGCTCTGCGGCAGGCTGCCTGTTGATGCCGGCGGGGTGCTGACCGGCGGAGGATTGTACTGGTTGTTATTTGCAGGAGGAGGCGTTACCGGGGCAGGCGGTACAATCGTCACACATGCCGCAGCCAACACAGTGCTTAATATGATAGTAAAAAGTACCTTTTTCATCGTATATCTCCCATAACCTGCAGATTATTTTTACATATTTTAACAGCTACCTGGCAGAAAGGGCTAATACCGGATTTCACAGCTTCCTGATGGCTTCAATTATCTCATTTATATCGGGCAGCTGGCTTACAGGGTACGTTTTGAACAGGGCTATTTCCCCTTTTTCATCGATTAGTATATTTGCCCTCTCTGAGAATCCATTCTTCTCACGGAAAATATCGTACAATCTGGCTACTTCTCCGTGCGGCCAGAAATCGGAAAGTAACGGCACCTTTTTTATGCCGAGATGCTCTGCCCACGCCTTCTTGGAGGGCACCGGATCAACGCTGAGGCCGGCAGGTACGGTATTCAAAGACTCAAACATCTTGTAGTTATTTTCCAGCGACTGCATCTGCTTTGTGCAGACAGCGGTCCATGCCAGCGGGTGGAAGGACAGCAAAACGCGCTTACCTTTCCGGGCTAATAGTCTGAAATCATTGCCATCCTGGTCTTTGAGGGTGAAATCCGGCGCGGCGTCGCCAACCTTGATCTTCCTGATCTTCTCTTCCATTGTACTACCCTCCTTTTCTGTATCCACTGATAATTATAGCCGCTGGCGGGGAAGTGTGATGTTCATATACCGACCGAATTTATCAGTGGTTTCAATTTATGAGGTCATGAATAATATGAAAACATTTCAAAATCGGACGGATTGGCATAAAATATGGTGAAATTTTAATGTCCGACGCAGAGTTATTCGTAGAAAGAGGCACAATATGATTGAAAGCAAGCAGGGCCATTATGAGCTGAAGCACCGCGTCAGGGTGGTCACCGCAACCAGCCTTTTCGACGGCCATGATGCGGCCATCAATATTATGCGGCGCCTTATCCAGTCGGGGGGTGCCGAGGTTATTCATCTGGGGCACAGCCGCTCGGTGGCTGAGATAGTCGAGTCGGCCATCCAGGAGGACGTGCAGGCAGTAGCCGTCTCCTCTTACCAGGGCGGCCACATGGAGTTCTTTAAGTATATGCGGGACATGCTCGTTGAGAAAGGCGCGGGGCATATACGGATTTTCGGCGGCGGCGGCGGTGTGATACGTCCCAACGAGATAAAGGAGCTGCAGAAATACGGCATAGAACGCATTTATGACCCGGAGGATGGCAGGGTGATGGGGCTTACCGGGATGATCGACGATCTGCTACGACACTGCGATTTCCATACCGTCAATATAGCTTCCAAAGACGATAAGTCGAAACGAGGGGCTAAATTACCCGAACCCGAGGAACTGGATACAGGACACGTGGCGCAGGTTGCCCGCATGATAACGCTTGCCGAGATGGGAGGTGAACTCTGGGGAAAATATTCTACAACAATACAGGAAAAAGCCAGGAGGAACAAAGCTCCAATTGTTGGCATTACCGGCACTGGAGGAGCGGGCAAAAGCTCCCTGCTTGATGAGCTTGTGCTCCGCTTCCGCAATGATAACCCGGGCAAGACTGTAGCCATACTTTCCGCAGATCCATCCAAGCGGCGAACAGGCGGCGCTCTACTCGGCGACCGCATACGCATGAACTATGTCTATGGTAATGGCGTTTATATGCGCTCATTGGCAACCCGGGGCTCGAAGACCGAACTACCGGATGTAATGCAGGATGCTATATCTATAGTCAAGGCCGCTGGCTTCGATCTTGTCCTGGTGGAAACGGCGGGCATAGGGCAGGGTGACACGGCCGTAGTGGATATATCGGATATCTCCCTGTACGTTATGACGTCTGAATACGGCGCGCCAACGCAGCTTGAGAAAATAGACATGCTCGATTATGCCGATATTGTCGTACTCAACAAATTCGACCGCAAGGGGTCAGAGGATGCCCTGAGGGATGTGCGCAGGCAATTGCGGCGCACGCGCAACTTATTCGACGCTCCCCTGGAGGATCTGCCTGTGTACGGTACTATAGCAGCAAGGTATAACGATGAAGGTGTGAACGGGCTTTACGCCGGGCTTGTCGGGTTTATCGGTAAAAAAACGGGCCGAAAGTTCGCTTGCCGTATTCCCAGGGACAGGCTAGCAATAATCAGCGCGGTCAGGTATATCATTCCACCCGGCCGCATACGCTATCTGGGTGAAATAGCCGAGACGGTACGAGGCTATAAAAAATGGGTTTACGCACAGGCGGAGGTCGCACGCAAGCTACAACATCTGAGGTCTGCTTTACAGGAAGTCAAAGCTGAAAGCGCACGGAAGGCGATCGAGAAGCATATTAAAGAGCTATATGGCAGGCAGGCAACTGAAGCGAGGAAGCTGCTCGAGGGCTGGGACGAACTTCGTGAATCCTACGGCGGTGATGTCTTTAGCTATAGGGTGCGAAATCAGGAATACAAGGTTCAGCTTACCGAGTTGACTCTGGCGGGCACCCGCGTGCCGCGCGTCATTGTGCCCGAATTTAAAGATGACGGTGACAAGCTGGAGTACCTGATGCTGGAGAATGTGCCGGGGAAATTCCCCTATGCTGCCGGCGTGTTCCCCTTCAGAAGGCGTGATGAGGAACCAAAGCGCCAGTTCGCGGGAGAGGGAGGCCCGCTGCGCACCAATGCGCGTTTCCATTTCATCTCGCGCAACGACGAGGCCAAACGGCTATCTACTGCCTTCGACTCGGCGACACTCTATGGCGAGGATCCCCAGGAACGGCCGGATATCTTCGGTAAGGTGGGCGAATCGGGCGTATCCATTTGCACACTGGAGGATATCAAGAAGCTCTACGCTGGCTTTGATCTGTGCTCTCCTTACACCTCTGTCTCCATGACGATCAATGGGCCTGCTCCCGTAATGCTGGCATTCTTCCTCAATGCCGCCATCGACCAGCAGGTGGACAAATTTATCGAAGAGAATAAAAGAATTCCGAATCCGAAAGAGCACGAAAAAATCAAGGCTTACACCCTTTCAACGGTTAGGGGTACGGTGCAGGCGGACATACTCAAGGAGGACCAGGGACAGAACACCTGCATCTTTTCCACGGAGTTTGCGCTGAAGATGATGGGCGATATACAGGAGTATTTCATTCAGCACAACGTGCGTAACTATTACTCAGTATCCATTTCGGGATACCACATAGCCGAGGCAGGGGCCAACCCCATCAGCCAGGTCGCCTTTACGCTTGCCAACGGCTTTACCTACGTGGAGTATTACCTGGCGCGCGGCTTCCCTGTAGATTCATTTGCTCCCAACCTCTCCTTCTTCTTCTCCAACGGTATGGATGCCGAGTACGCGGTGATCGGGCAGGTGGCAAGGAGGATATGGGCCATAGCCATGCGGAATAAATACAGCGCCAATGAGCGCAGCCAGCAGCTGAAGTACCATATCCAGACATCGGGGCGCTCGCTGCATGCGCAGGAGATCCAATTCAACGACATCCGCACCACGTTACAAGCGCTGCTGGCATTTTACGATAACTGCAACTCACTGCACACCAACTCCTATGACGAGGCCATAACGACGCCCACCGAGGAATCGGTAAGGCGCGCCATGGCCGTACAGCTGATTATTATGCGGGAATTCGGACTTACCAAGAATGAAAACATCTGGCAGGGTTCCTATATTCTCGAAGAATTAACCGAACTCGTTGAAGAAGCCATTCTGGACGAGTTCGAGCATATATCGAAGAGGGGTGGAGTGCTGGGTGCTATGGAACTGCAATACCAGCGCGGCAAGATACAGGACGAGTCCTTGCTCTACGAGCAACGCAAGCACTCCGGCGAGCTGCCCATCATAGGTGTCAATACCTATCTCAACCCGAGTGCTAAGAATCTGATCCCGTTCGATATCCCGCTCAGCCGCTCCACCTCGGAGGAGAAGCAAGAACAGATAGACAATCTCAGTGACTTCCAGAAACGCAATGCCGCAAAGGCCCGCGAAACGTTGAAGAAGCTGCAGAGAATTGCCGTGCAGGGCGGCAACGTCTTTGAGCAGATGATGGAGACAGCGCGCTACACTTCACTGGGGCAGATCACCCAGGCCCTGTACGAGGTCGGCGGTAAGTACCGCAGGAATATGTAAGGCTGCTCAGTCCCTTCCCTTAAGCGCCCACAGGGAGATGCCATTCAGCATATTGTGCGGGCTGAGCCTGACAACCACTGAGTGCATCAGCCAGTTCATAGGCCCCGGGATACAGATCGTCTTGCCCTGTTTGAATGCTTTGTAGCCCTGTGCTGCGATGACTGCGGGCTCCCACAGTCCGCTGATGTAGAACCACGGCAGCTTCTCCGGCAGATTGGCTGCCTTGAGCAAGGGGGTTTTCGTGTAAGGGGGGCTGAAGGCGAGTATTTTAACCCCTGTTCCCTTTATTTCGGCATTGATAGCCTCGCTCATGCTTTGCACGAAAGCCTTGGTGGCGCCGTAGGCGGCGTGATAGACCGTCGGTTGGAATGCCGAGCATGATGACAGGTTCATGATCCTGCCCTCTCCAGCTTTTATCATGTCGGGCAGCACAAGCCGCGTCAACTTGAAAACAGCCAGGACGTTGGTTTTTATCATGAACTCCTGCTTACCAAAGTCGATCCCGGTAAAATTGCCGTAGTGGAAGGTTCCTGCGTCATTCACCAGCACTGCGATTTGTACCGCCACCCCCCTGGCCGATTCGTAGAGCTTTTCCGGGCCCTTATCATCTGCCAGGTTGATGTGGAACGGCCAGGCCTTCACACCGTATTTTTCGCTTAATTCCCTGGCCCAGCTGGCAAGTTCCTCTTTTTTCTCCGGGAGATCGTCGAGGATCAAGTTTGCCCCGTCCTGGGCGAACAGTATCGAAAGTTCCCTGCCTATTCCTGAAGCTGCACCGGTGATTAAAACGTTTTTGCCCTTTACCTCGAATTTGCTCATCTGTCACCCCTTCTTTGTAATACTCATTATTTCGTTTACCCTGCCATAACAGAGCAGTGTATCGCCCGGAAGGAAATTATTATAAGTATCAGCACGGTTATGAATCCGGCATTGCCGAAGAACATCAGCCAGGTGACGATCCAGCGCCGGGTCGAGTGATTAACTACGGTCTCAGCATCCTTGGTGGTAAAGCCGGTACCGCTGAGCGCGGACAGCGCCTGGAAGTAGGCTCTGGAGCGTTCCATGCCCGTCGCTTCCAGCGCAAGGGAACCCCACCACAGCATCAAAAGCCATATTGCGAGGTAGATAAATGCGAGTTCCAGCTGCATGATTTTCTCCTTATCACGTAGTATTGATTAAAGTTGTGCGGATTAAGATTATACCAGCGGCCATAGCGTGTTCATATCTGGATTATATCAGTTGAGCATTTACCATTATCAATGGTCAATATGATGGCCGTCCCCGGCAGGTGCCTTTGAAACGGCACCGTCGGGCTTCCAGGATTCAGCAGCAGGACTTCCTCGTGTTTATGTACCAGCGCCCTGTGCGTATGTCCGAAGATGATGATATCAGGTGCTTCCATGATCAGGTGTATATGCTCTGAGAGCACTGCGTCGAACTCCGCGTTTTCATTATCCTGCGGTTTCTTAAGGCTGGAGATGTATAGTTCCATATCATGAAACGGGAAGTAGTGGCCGAGGTGAATCAGAAAGCCTTCAATATTCAGCGTGTGAGTGAAGCTGACACGGTCATCCCTCGTTATAAAATCACCGTTACCCTTGGCAGCTATGACGGGTGCTATTTCCTCCAGTTGGTCCAGCAGGTAAGAGGAATAGATATCTCCAGCATGTAATATCTTATCAACACCCATGAATGCCTTTTTCAGGGCTTCCATATGATGCGCTTGCATTTTATCGTGGGTATCAGATATAATTCCGATGCGCATTTTAGGTGACAATTATAACCTGCGTCCGCTAGAGACCGCCACGCTACTCTCACAATAACAACTGAATTTACCCGTCCCAGCGCAGCGGAGGACGCTGGGAGAAAATTACCTTTGCGGGTTCCATCTTTTCTTAGTTATCACAGCAAGATACTTTGAAATGGACTGAGCCCCTGGATTCGTTGCCCCAGGCATCACTGACAATCAAGTCCACTGTACAATCGCCTGGTACACCCGGCGCGATCCAATCCACCTGGCTGGCAATCCCCTCTTTGATACCCTTGCCCTGCAGTCTGCCGTTCGAGGCCGTCCATGTATATTTCAGGCTATTGCTGTCCCCATCCTCTACAACGCACTGTATCTGCTGGGACTTCCAGATGCGTATCCGTTTGGAGGCATTAACAGTCTCTTTGGAAGGCATGGACATTTTTAATTCTATCGGAGGTTCAGATGTTGGCTCACCAGCTAAATTGGTGATAACATTCACTTCCTGGAAGGTCCAGGCTTTACCGCCCCTCCCATCACTAACTGTAACAATCAGTTTATAGCTACCCTTCGTGTCCGGTGACAGCCAGGTGATGGTATTGCCTGACCCTTTTATTGTGCCGTCGTCTGCAACCCATGTAAAAGTCAGCGTGTCCCCGTCAGGATCGTAAGCATTGCATGTATAAATAGCTTCGGTTGCCGGCATCACATCGTTAGAACCGGCTACATTCCTGATTACCGGTGATCGGTTAGCCTGTTGCGGTGGCTGTGGCGCGGCACACGATAAATTCAGGCACAGACTCAGAAATAAGGTTACACCACTTAACCAAAAAATCAATGATTTATCGTCAAATCTCACGTATTAATCCTTTAAATCGCGGTACCGAGTATGTACAGTCAGTCCCTGCAGCATAAGACATCGAAGCTGACCTCGCCCTTCGCCTCATTGCCTGCTTTATCGGTGACGGTGACAGCGACTGTATAGATACCTGCGACACCTGGTGCTATCCAGCCGACCCGGCTGGCCTTCCCATCTGCTATCCCGTTACCATTAAGCTTGCCAACTGGCGAGGACCACTTATAGGTAAGCACGTTGGCGTCCCTGTTAGGTACCACGCATTGAATCTCAGAGGTCGTCCAGATCCTGACACTGTGTGAATCTTTGACAACTTCATACGATGGCAGGGCAAACGTCAGGTAGATGGTTGCATCTGGCGTGTCATTGCCGTACGGGTTTAGTACGACTTTAAAGCTTTTGCTGGCCGTGGCCTCGCCACCCTTGCCGTCACTGACCTTGCAGGCGATGCTATATTCACCTAGCGTATCCGGTGTCACCCACGTAACCTGCATGCCTTCGCCTTTTATTGTTCCATTATCAGCAGACCATATATAGTTTAGCTTGTCACCATCAGGGTCTGTGGCAGCGCAGATCAGGCTGCCCTCCGAAGAAGGTTTCCATTCGCTGGTACCAACAATAGCACTAACAACCGGGGCCCGGTTTACAGGAGGCACTGCTGGAGGCTTTGCGACGGGTACAGGCGGGCTGCAGGTGGTGCACACGAGAAATATTAGCGTAACAGCTATAAAAACCCCATGATTCTTTATCCTGTGGTTTAACATTTTGTTTTTCCTCCCTTATATAGATTAACTGTGCAGGGTGCAGGCATGAATAAGTGCCAAAGCACACCCGTGCGGGTTTAACTTATTTATCGCAATGCAAATATTATATAATTTTTAGGCTGTTATAATTAAATTTGGATGAATTACGCATGAAAAAAGAACAATATGAAGAGATGGACAGGATTTTTCATCCCTGCAACGTGGCAGTCATCGGGGCGTCACCGGTAGCCGATATCGCCACGCTCGCCCTGATGAACACTAAAATTAGAGATCGCGTGTATTTCGTCAATCCCAAGTATACAGAGATTTTTGGGAGGAAATGCCACTCCAGCATACTTGATGTCCAGGAACCGATCGACTACGTCGTTCTGGTGATAAATGCTGCCATGGTGCCAAAGGTGATCGGGGAGTGCATCCAGAAAGGGGTGAAGGCAGGGCATATCTACACGTCCGGGTTCAGCGAGACGGGACTGCCCGAGGCGATAGAACTCGAGAAGCAATTGAAGGAAGTGGCGAAAGGGAAGATCAGTCTTATCGGCCCCAACTGTTTCGGAGTATATTGCCCTCGTTCGGGCCTTGCCATCGTTCCCGAATCCTCCCAGGAGGAAGGCAGCGTGGGGGTCATAGCGCAGAGCGGCAGTGTCGCTGAATCTTTTTGCTATTACGGCAAGACGAAGAACCTGCGCTTCAGCAAGGTTATCAGCTACGGCAATGCCGCTGACCTGGACTGCCCGGATTTTCTTGAGTACCTGGCGGACGATCCTCAGACCAGAGTTATTGCGCTTTATATTGAAGGTTCAAGGGATGGAGTAAGGCTCAAACAGGCGTTGAGCTATGCTGCTAAGAAGAAACCCGTCATCGCTGTCAAGGGCGGGTTGACGGAGAGCGGAAAACGCGTCGCCACTTCGCACACAGCCCAGCTCACCGGCAGGCCCGAGGTGTGGAAGTCGCTTTTCAAGCAATGTGGTGTGGTCCAGGTCAATAACCACGATGAGCTGGTGAACGCTGTAATGGCCTTCAGTCACTCGCCGCTGCCCAAAGGGAACGGTGTATCTATCATGAGCAACTCGGGCGGCTTCAGCGTAATACAGACCGACCTGTGCGCTGCCGAAGGGATCGAGGTGCCGAAATTTTCCGATGAAACAATACAGCAGTTGAGGAAGCTGGTGCCATTGGCGGGTACAAGCATTGGTAACCCGCTGGACGCCTGGCCGGTATTCTCCAAGATCTACGAAAAAGAGGGCAGCCTGGCGGATATCATCCGTATCGTTGCGTCGGATAGCAAAATAAATATGCTCGTCGTCCAGTTCGACCAGTTCAGGTACATCAGGCGGGCGCTCAAGCATGAGGCAGGGAAGCATATGAAGACGCTGATTGATGTCCTGCTCAAGGGATGCGAACACTGCCGCGACGTCATAGGCAAGCCGGTTTTCCTGTGCGTGGTGCTCGACCCGTACTCTGAGGACGATGAGGACAGGGCGAACAACCTGATGATGAAGAGGGTGTTCGAGCAGAAGGGCTTTCCCGTTTACCCGGCCCTCGATGCTACGGTAAAGGCATTATCAAGCCTGTACAGGTACACGCAGCTACATGCACATAAAAGGTGATGCCGGCCACTTTTAAACCGGGAAAGCTTCGTGTAAAATTATTAATATTTGGGTTTCGAGGAGGGTATAATGGGTAAATCACTTAAAGGTACGAAGACCGAGCAGAATCTGCTCAAGGCTTTTGCTGGAGAATCGCAGGCAAGGAACAGGTATACCTACTTTGCCGGCCAGGCGCGAAAAGAGGGGTTCATACAGATCGCCAGCATATTTGAGGAGACCGCGGGAAACGAGAAGGAGCATGCCAAGGTCTTCTTTCAGTACCTTGAAGGCGGCGATGTTGAAATAGTGGCGGCATATCCCGCGGGCATGATCAAGAACACGAAAGCCAACCTTCAGGCTGCTGCAGCGGGCGAGAAAATGGAATGGACCAGGCTCTACGCCGATTTTTCCAGGATCGCCAAGGCAGAAGGCTTCCCCGAGGTTGCTAATTCATTCAAACAGATTGCCGAGGTCGAGCAATTCCACGAGGGCAGGTACAGGAAGCTGATCAGCAATATCACTAAGAGCGAGGTATTCAAGAAAAAAGCCAGGATTAAGTGGCACTGTAGCAACTGCGGCTATGTGTTCGAAGGCACAGGTGCTCCAAAGATATGCCCCGCCTGCAAGCATCCACAGGCATATTACGAGGTATTAGCAGAAAATTATTAATTTTAGGATCCCTGTCTCATTCTATAATGACAGCTTTTTATATAGCATCGGCAGGTGGTGGGGGAGGATCTCGATGTCATCAATGACTTCGTAGCCGATATCCTGGCACATGGTACGGAGGTAGTCGTTCCCCGAAGAGTCCACGGTGAGGCAGAAGGGTGTAATGTTCTTCCTGGATGCTTCAATCAATGCCATCTTGGTATCGTGGATAGCGTACTCTTTATCGTCGTCGTCGCAGCCGTACATAGCGTCCTGCGGGTACCCGTCGCTCACCAGGAAGAGCAGCTTCAGGGAACCGGCGCAGGCGTCGAGCTTGGTGACTGCGTGTCGTATAGCGGGGCCCATCCTGGTGCCGTGGATAGGGGCGATCTGGTCAACCCTCCGCTTGATCTTCTCGGAAAAGCCCTCGTTTAAATCTTTGATGACCAGGAACTGTACCTTGGAACGGCCGTGGCCGGAGAATCCGTAGATTCCGTAGGAGTCGCCCAGCGTCTCGATGGCGTGTATGAGGAGGACGATGCTCTCCTTCTCCAGGTCGATGATGCGGCGGCGCGGCTGCATGACGAACTTGATAAAGTCGTACTTGATGGACTCGTCGTACTGCATTGTGGCCCGGTTCTTGCTAATGAGGTCTGCAGTTGAGCCACTCATGTCCAGTAAAAAGACCACTGCCACGTCGCGATGTATCTTTTTCTTCTTCCAGTAAACCTTGCCCGTGGGCGTGTGGCCCGCCCTTTTATCCAGCAATTCGCTGATCACCAGGTCAAGGTCGTATTCATCGCCGTCGTCGAGGTTCCTGGCCTTGTAAAGCAGCTCGGCGGGAAGCTTTTCGAACTGCCTCTTGATCTCCGCTGCCAGCATTTTGCGGCTCTCGAGGGTTTTCTCGTAGAAATAGCTGCTGCCCTCGCCGAGCACCTTCTCCCTGATGCAGCACCACTCTCCCAGGTAACGCTTTGCCCGGAAGTCCCACTCGTCGTAGTAGAATACCTTCTCACCTTCCTCGGGAGCGATGGGCGCATTGGCATCCTTCGGCTGGTAACGGTCAACCTGCTGGTACTTGTCCTGTGAGAACTGGTAAATGTGGACACCGCGGGGCAGGTCAGCAGCCGAAAGCCCGGTGGAGGAGAGAAACTGCGCCTGTGTGATATCACTGATGCCTATCTTCCGGTCTGCAAGCTTCTTGATGTCCTCCGCCGTCATAGGCATGGTCGATGACTTGCCCGGGTTGTTCTTCATCTCCATGTTCAGCTTCATCTTATCGACATCGAAGTTGCCCATGTACTCCTGGGCTTCCAGGTCTGAAGGGTGCGGCGCCCTGTTTTCAGAGATAAAACCGCCCGAAGATGAGACATACATATTCTTGGGGATTTGCCTGGCGATCTCATATATCCGGATGGCGGCCTCCGCAGAATCTTCCACTGTCGCTTCGGGCGAGCGCAGCCGCTCCAGTATCTCGTAAGCCATCTGCAGCGGTTGGTACAGGGCATCGACCTCCACCGCCAGCATCGCATCGAGCTCAAGCCCTTCCAGAAACTCGCAGAAGGCGCGCCGCAGCGTCATGCCGGGTAGCATCTGCAGAGTCAGGAGCATATCTTGCTGCATGCGGATATAGCTGCGTTTGACGCCGGGGTAATAATGCTTTACCAGGTAGTTAACGCGAACATTTTCGACAGCCACGAATACCTGTGCGGCCAGCAGGCGGTCGTCGAATAGTGAAATGAACCTGACAATAGAGGAGTCGTGGACGTTTGCAGAGAGTTGGATCCTGAACCTCACGTCTTCGAACAGGTTGGATGCCTTATTGAAGGAGAAATCGAAGGAGCCGAACTCCACGTGGCATATTTGTTGGGTGATTATGGCCTTATACCAGTCGAAGTTCTCCCCCCAGGTTGCGTACTGCATAAACGATGAAGGCACCGATATCTGCACATGACCATCAGGGGAATTCCCTGACGCAAGTTGTTTCCACCATGTGTTGCGGAAGGCGGGCACGTCCGCTTCACCTGCCTGGATATCCACCTCCTTACCCGTCAGGGCCCTGCTGTAGAGCTGGAGCACCATCTCAATGGAGGCAAACTCGATGCCGAAGTACTTGTCCCCGGCATCCGGTACCGCGCTTTGCGTCTTATTCAATAACTCGCTCATAGCGGTTATATACCTACACTAGTTACTCAAAGATCGCTGTGACGACCTCTTTGAGTGACCTCTGCACTTCCTGGTCGTCGGTGATCGACCATACCGCCGCTACCTCGCAGGCGCGCCTTGCCGGAACTCCCTGCTTGATCAGGCGCGCGGCATATATGAGCAGGCGTGTGCTGATGACCTCCGCGAGGTCCTGTTCCTTGAGGTTGCGTATCTTTTCACCGAGGCGGGCAAGCCTTTCGGCGATTTCCTTATTGATGCCGGCCTCGTGCTCGATAATCCTGCCTTCGATGTCCCTGGGCGGGTGGGTGAACTCGATGGCGATGAAGCGCTGACGCGTGCTATGCTTCAGGTTTTTCAGTATGCTCTGGTAGCCCGGGTTGTAGGAGATCACCAGCATGAAGCTCTCGCTGGCCTCTAACATCTCCCCTTTCTTCTCTACATAGAGCGACCTGCGGTGATCGGCCAGCGGGTGAATAAGCACTATGGTATCTTTGCGCGCCTCCACCACCTCGTCGAGGTAGCAGATACCGCCGCTCTTGACGGCGCGGGTCAGAGGACCGTCCACCCAGCGGGTAGCATCGCCTTCGAGGAGGTACTTGCCAACAAGGTCGCTCGCCGTGAGGTCCTCGTGGCAGGCTATGGTGATGAGGGGGATACCATCTTGACGCGAAGCCGCTCCGGCTTGGGAATGCATCTTCTTGCTCATGCGGTAGGTCATGTATTCCAGGAAGCGGGTCTTGCCGCATCCCGTTGGGCCCTTGAGCAGGACGGGTATTTTTTCAGCGTAGGCGGCTTCGAAAAGCTGTATCTCATCGTTCAAGGGTAAATAGAAAGGCTCCTCGGTGATGTAGTACTCCTCGATGATGTGCGACTTGTAGTCGTGTTTTTTAGCTTTGGAAGGCATATGGGCAACTCCAGTTTTTCATTAGTGCTCCAGTCTTTAATTTTATGACTTGCGGGCAGCCTTGGCAATTTGACGCCTCTACAAGACGCGGGAAGAACTGAAATTGCGCCTTTTGAGCTAAGCGGATATACCTGTTCAGCGCCGCGTACCTGACCCTGGATTCCTTCCAGTAATGCCTCCCTTAAAGGATGGCGGGGGCGGAGGGATCACAGGCCCCTTGCGCCTTATTGGTGGATTGTTATCGATAGTGTGATGCTCGAGGATAACTGGCGGCGGCTTTTCGATCTTGATGGGGTTGCTCATTTGCGCCCCGGGTGAGTTCTTCAAAGAGTGATGGACTATCTTCGGCTGTGGTTGCTGATCTATACCGCCGGACCGTGCCCTGATATAGCCAGGGCTGTTTTCAATGGTGTGGTGAATTTTAACCTCGTGTGACGACTTCTTGAAAACGGGAGCCACCTGGGGAAGTTGCCTTAGCGCATGATGTACGGTTTCTCCAGGGATAAAGGCGGGCTCGGAGGGTCTGATTTCTCGCGGCGGATTTATCAAAGTATGATGGACTTTTATGCCGGGCGGTAACTTTTGAGAGGCTGACTGGCCCGGGCTTTGCCCCGTCGTTTTGCGGCCGATAATGAACTCCTCGCGGGGCTTGATTTTAATGGTGGGCCTGTTGAGCTCCTGTAGCTGAAGCTGACCGGGCATGATGGTCCTTGCCTCCCAGGTGATTTCCCTGCCGTGTATAGTATCTACCCTGTATACGTACTCCGGGTAGTTGTGCAGCGGCTTGCTTGATTCTTGTTGTTTGCCACCCCGCTTGCGGCAGAGCAGACTGATTCCTATCGGGGTCGTAAAAGGTTCGGGTGCGAGGATCAGCGCAATTGCAATTACGTCCAGGGCGATGTCTTGAGGCGTGTAGTTTGTAGTCACGTGAAGTGTTGGTTATTTAACCCTTCCAATCAATATTTGTCAAACTTTGGACTGCAGCCAGGCTATCCTTTCCGCCACGATTCTGGTTGCATCCTTCTGGTTGGCGCATTTCGCGAGGTCGTGTGCAAGCTTATCATCGATGAGCACCTCGCGCACCCAGCGCGCAAAATCGTTCTTCTCGTCGGTGACGTGGTGATTGTAGGTATGGTTCCCCATTCTTTCCAGCGCCGTTTTTAACTCGTAAAGATTATTCAGTATGTTGCCATCGTGGCAATAAAAACGTTTCTCATCGGGTACATGCCTTAAGACCCTGTGCGCGTCCTCCTTATTCCTGATAGCCATGCTGACCTCCTTTCGCCCTTTTGTTTGCCACTGCTGTTTTTATAATATCTGCATTCTTCCCATAAAGCAACACTATTCAATCCCCCAGGGGCGCGGGTTAAAGCAGGCGGGAAAGCTTTCATGGCACTACGTGTGTGTACCTGTGCAGCGGTTATTTAACAGTGGGCTGTATTACAGTCGTCCTCTGCTCTGTGATATTCTTGAGGTTTTTCTGTACCCTGACGTAGTCGGCCATGGCGTCGACATCCTTGATGCCCAGGTTAGTCAGCTTCATGTAGCTCTTCAACATTCCCTCGACATTATCCGCGGAAGGACCCATCCAGCGCACCCTGTTGATGATAGGGGCGATCCCCTTGTCAGCCAGGTAGTCGGTGGTGACGACGGTGTACTCGGCATCCATGTTCATGGGCACGTAATCACCGTCTTTATCCTTCACCTGCCCGCTGGTTACCCTGTCACCGCTCCTCCTGGACATGTCTATGGTAATCTTGAAACCTGAGAGCTCGAAGCAGGGCGGTGGCATATTGATCTTGATATGCGAATCGATCGCCATCTCCATGAGCATCTTGAGCAGGCTGCCCTTAAGCGTCATGGTAACCAGGTTTTGCTGCAGAGGGAGCAGCATGTAGATATCGTTCATGCTGACATTCCCCTTATAAATATCAGAACGTATGTTGTAGCTGTCATAGAGCGAGAGCTGCACGTCGGGGTTAACCTTGCGCGCATTCCAGAGGAAGGCATCAGCTATCAGGGGACCCGGGCCCTTATTGGAGCCGCGGTAAAGGTTTTCATCGGCAACTGCGACGACGGTTTCGATATCACCCGAGATCTGATCCAGGTAAGGCTGCAGCACCTTGATAATCTCGGGGTGGTAGTAGTAAAACTTTATGCCCGGATTATTAGCAATTTGCTGCATGATCTCACCGTATTCAGGTCGGCAGGGACAGAGGTGATTCCAGCCGTAGTCGTCCTCCAGCATGAACTGGTAGGTCGAGTAGATAAAGGGTTGCCCGCTATAGCTACTGATTTTTCCCTCTTCATCGAAATCGAGCTTTATCACGCCCAGTAGTCTGTTGTATTCCCAGGAATGCACAATCAGCACCTTGTCACCGGCAGGCCCGGTGACTTCGGTGGGATAGGGCATCTCAGGCTGTAATCCGAGCTGCTCAAACTCCTTGCCGCCCATGAAGGTGCCAGAATGGCCGCCGACGATTATATCGATGCCGCCGACGGATTTTGCCAATTTCAGATCGGGTTCGTAGCCCAGGTGGGACAAAATCACGATTTTATTGACACCCTGCGCGTTGAGCTCGGCTATGAAATACCTGGCAACGTCCTCGGGCGTGAGGAAAAGGATGTTCTTGCCCGGGTATCCCAGGAACGCAGTATCCATGGTAGTCAGCCCGATGATGCCCACTTTTTGTCCCTCAAATTCCATTATGGTGTAGGGTTTCACCTTGCCGGCCAGTAAAGGTTCTTTGGATACATCCATATTGGCGGCCAGAACCGGAAATTTCGCCCTGTTTATAATATTAGCCGCCTGCTGCGGGCTTTTGGAGAACTCGTGGTTGCCCGGAACCATGGCGTCGAAGCGCATGGCATTCATGGCGTCGCAATCCGCCAGCCCCTCAGACTTTGGCGTCCAGATGGTTCCCTCCAGTATGTCGCCTGCATGCAGCAGCAGGACATTTTTCTCTTTACCTCGGATTTCCTCCACAGCAGTCATCAACAAGCCGTACCCACCCACTATGTCAAGCGTGTCCCTGCCGGCTATCCTGAGCATGAAGTTATACGGCGTGACGTAAGTGTGCGTATCGCTTACATGGGCTATGGTTATGGAGAGAGGTGGTGTGGCTATTTCATTGAGAGGTTTTTCTACAGTAAATGTGGCGTTGGAACATCCCGAGATCGCCACTATAATTATTAAAATAACTGAAACAATTTGAAAGAAAGTGCTATTTTTAAGATATTGCATGCCGGGCCTCCTGGAGGTTGATTGAGATAATTATAAACCTTTTTACAGTTTTTTCCTGAATGTGATCTTATCGTCGCCCGGGTCATAGAAGTCAGGGATGGTGCTGACCTGCTCATAGTTATGAGAGTGATACAGGTTACGTGCTGGTGCGTAATGCGGGTTCGATGAGGTCTCGATGAGGATAATGCGGCCGCCGGAATCCCTGATGTGGTCCTCCGCTGTTTTTAAAAGGGTACCTCCGATGCCCCTGCCACGCTGGTCCGGCGCGGTAGCCATCCAGTACATATCCCAGGTGCCGCGCGTCAGAGGCGTGGGACCGAAGCAGATAAAGCCTGCGACGCCGTCCTCGGACTCCGCTACGCGGAAATGGTAGCCGGAGCTCTCGCGTTCATCCAGGTGAGTATCGATCAGTTCTTCAGCGACTTTCACTTCTTCAGGTAAGAACGCGGGCGTAGCTTCGAGCATGTGAACGATTACCGGCCTATCCGCTGGTGTCATTGTCCTGATTTTTACTGGCATAGCTTTATTCCAGAGCAAGCTCTATTATTTTCTCGATGAGCTGAGTATAGGTCCATCCCCTCGCGTTTGCCTGACGGGCGATTCCAAGTTCCGGTGAAATATCGGGGTTGGCATTGACCTCGAGCACCTTAATTTTGCACTGGTCATCCTGCCGCATATCCACCCTGGCATAACCGCGGCAGCCGAGGGCCTTACATGAGGTGAGCACAATGCCGGTTATGATTTTTCTCAGGTCGCTATCTATGGGCGCAGGGCAAGCCACTCCCGTCCCGGCGTAATATTCCGTGCCCTCGAACCACTTCGATTCGAAGGTGAGTATACGCGGCAGGTTGGGCGGCAGCGTGTAAGTTATTTCTGATATCTCCACGAGTGACAGGTCATCGTTACCCAGGACCGAGGCGTTGAACTCCCGGCCGTCGATGAACTCCTCGACCAACGCGTAGCCACGGAAGTTGTCACTTATATGCTTCACCTGTTTTTCCAGTTGCTCCATGTTGCGCACCACGCTGTCAGGAGTCAAACCATGGCTGGCATCCTCGTCTTTAGGTTTGACTATGCAGGGGAAATTGAGTTTGAAAGCTCCCACTGTATGTGGCATGAGGACCTGGTATGCGGGAGTGCTTATGCCGGCCCGGGCGAGCATGGCTTTGGTCTTTTCTTTATCCAGAGTAAGGGCCAGCACGTGAGACGGGTTGCCTGTAAAATGGATCTTCATCTCCTCCATCCAGCGGGTCACTATCGGCTCTGTACCGGGGTCATCATCGAAACCTTCAAACAGGTTGAAAATCAGGTCTGGCGTAATCGACGCGAGAGTCTTTTTAACATCTTCCAGCGGTTTACGCAGGGGTACCTGCTGAACCTCGTGCCCCAGTTCCAGCAACGCCTTTTTGACCGCAACCACTTCCTCCATTACGCCGATGATAGCCTCAGCCTCCCCTATCTCGTTGGGGACGTCATAATACGGGTCGTTATATATAATCGCTACTTTGAGCGGCATTGTCCGTACCGTGCCAAAGCCGATTCGAAAATTGCCCTGATAAGCCGGTTGTAAGTCCAGCCCATCTTATAAGACATGATGGGCAGGTCGCCAGAATTGGGGTTGAGTCCCGGGAGAGGGTTCACCTCGAGGAAATAGGGGATGCCATTGCTGCCGAGACGGAAATCTATTCTGGAAAAGTCGCGGCAGCCCAGCGCCCTGTACGCCTTGAGGCTGGATTGAGTAATCCGCTTGATTATTTTGCTGTTGAATTTAGCAGGGCATTCGTATTCGACCAGGTTGCGCCAGTCGCGCTTAACTTCCAGTGAATAAACGAAAGTTTTGAATTTTTTCCTGGGCACGACGTGCATGATGCCGACTATCGAGGGCGGTGAGTTACCGACCATACCCACGGTCACCTCTTCGCCGGCGATATAACCTTCGACCAAAACGGGCTGGCTGTATTTTTCAATAAGCGTCCTTGCAGCAAGCTTAACTTTTTTCAGCGTATCGGCCCGCGAGGTGAGCCGGATTCCCTTGCTGGAGCCCTCATAGGCCGGCTTGATGAAGGCTGGCAGCGGTATGTCTTTCTCCCGCATATTTTTCAAATCGTTGACCGAGTTGATAACCATCCATGGCGGCGTCTCCACACCCGCCAATTTAATAAGTTGCTTGGTGAGGGGCTTGTCCAGGGTGACGGCGAGCGTCTGCGGGTCGGAGCCGGAATAGGGGATATCCAGCATCTCGAGTACGGAGGGCACCTGCGCCTCGCGGCTGCGGTGGGCACCCCTGCCCTCTGCGATATTGAAGACGAAGTCGACCTGTGTGCGAAGTATTTTAGCGAGGAACTGCTTGCCTCCACCCAGCTTTACCGTGGTATGCCCCGCTGAGCGCAGGGCGGCGGCAATAGCATTCACGACTTCGTGGGAATCGTATTCTTCGAGGGCGTCTTCCGGGATATCCCGGCCTGCTTCGATATCGTCTTTGAGGTCGTAAGCCAGGCCGATTTTCATCAGAAGCTTTCTTTCAGCGCATCAGCACGCGGCTACCAACTCAGGTATCGCCATTTGCAGGTCATTTTCCTTGCGCCTGCCGTTCCTGCCGTTTCCCGACGTGTGTTTGGGGTTATGGTATTTATATATCTCACCTTTATAGTTCCTGAAGGTGAGATGGCCGTTGGAGCGGGAGAGGAGATAGCTTGCCTGCATTGGCACCTTGCCTCCACCGCCAGGCAGGTCGACGACGTAGGTCGGTATGGCCAGTCCAGAGGTATGGCCCCGCATACCTTCGATTATACTCAGTCCCTTTTCAATCGTCGTGCGCAGGTGCTCCGTGCCTTCGACCTCGTCCGCCTGGAAAAGATAGTACGGGCGTACCCTGGCTTTGAGCAGGCCGTGGCATAGCTTCATCTGCGCTTCGACGGAGTCATTGATGCCCGCCAGCAATACCGTCTGGTTGTTCACCGGTATGCCGTGCCGCAGAATCCTGTCGCAGGCGGTTTTAGCCTCATCTGTAAGCTCATGGGCGTGGTTGAAATGGGTGTTAAGCCAGATGGGCCCATACCTCGATAGCATTTCGCAGAGCTCATCGTCTATGCGCTGGGGGAGTACCACGGGTACCCTGCTGCCTATACGTATGATCTCGACATGCCCGATCGACCTGATCTGGCTGATAATGCTTTCCAGGTGTCTGGTGGAGAGTGTAAGCGGGTCGCCGCCGGATATGATGACGTCCCTGATCCTTTCATGCTCACGGATGTAATCGATCATGCGGGTGATCTCTTCGGGCGGGCGCACCCACCTGCCGCGGCGCCATTCACGCTTGCGCGTGCAGTGGCGGCAGAACATGGGGCATATATCGGTTACGACCATCAGGATGCGGTCAGGGTAGCGGTGTACCAGGCCCGGGACGGCCGAATCGCGTTCTTCCTCCAGCGGGTCTTCTGACAGGATGCCCTCGAGCGCTATCTCGTCGAAGTCAGGCAGCGCCTGTTTACGTATCGGATCAAGGGGATCTTCATGGTTGATCAGGCAGAAATAGTACGGGGTTATGGATAAGGGGAATTTTTTGGTGACCAGTTTCATGGTGATCTGGTCACGGATTGAGAGGGGAGTAAATTTAGAAAGTTCTTCTACGCTGGTTATTCGATTGCGGAATTGCCACTTCCAATCGTTCCAGTTCTCTTCCGCTACGCTGCCGAAAAACCTGAAGCGGTTTTCCAGCAGCCGCAAGCTTGGAGGCTCTTCTACTTCAGCTAAGGCCTTACCTGGAGGTTCCTCCTCCGAGGGCAGTTCAAATAGTTCTTTTTGTTTGGTGGTCGTGGCGCGAGTCACCTTAAATTATGCCTCCTTTTTTCAACAGGTTTTTCCAATTTGCGGCAATCGTAAATTTTATCCCTTGAACATTTTATAGCATTAATAAAAAATGATGTCAAGTATTTTTGGCAAAAATTTTAAAATATTTTTCAAATTGAAGCTACGATGGATTTTTAAAGGCGGTTTTTATAAAAAATTTGCCATACAATCATATGTGACAGTATGTTAAAAAATTGAAATTTTTATTGTATGCTATCACTGCTAAACTTATGCAGCACTGTTAGGCCTTAGGTTATAATGCAGGCGCAAGAAATTTTTTCAAGGCCGTTTCGTTTTGAAGATGAAATTTATCTTCGTCAGGGTAATTACCTGCATTGCTGCCCTCTCTTTTTATTTATGCTTTCTGCTTGCCTGCACCAATCCTGCAAATATGGCATCAGAGCATATCAAGCAGGGGGACGTTTATTTTCAGCAGGGCAATTTCGATTTAGCTATCTCAGAATACACCAGAGCCGGGGAGCTGGATCCCTCCATCGATGTGAAAGCGAAGGTCAACCAGGCGAATGAGAAGAAGGTCGGCCTGCTGCTTCAGGCGGGGGATTACGATAAGTCAATCGAAGCGGGCATTAGCGCGCTGGCAGCGGCGCCGGAAGATGACAACCTGAAAGAGAAGCTGGCGGATGCCTATATAGCCCGCGCCTGGTATTACAAAGCCAAACGCCTCAACCCGTATACCCTCGATGATTTATACAAAGCAGTGAAAATAGCGCCTAAATACTACCGGGCGCATTTCGAACTTGGCCGCTTCCATAACAACCAGTGGCAGTTCAGCATCGGTATACTCGACCTTAATGAAGCCCTTTCGCTTAAACCGGACTTCGCAGCGGCCTACAGCGAGCGCGCTTTCTCCTATTATAAGAACCAGAAGTATGATGCTGGCCTGGCAGATGCCAACAAGGCCATTGAGCTCGATGCCACCGATGCTCAGTTCTACTATAACAGGAGCCTTATCTACAGGGGAATGGAAAGGAACGAACCGGCCGTAAGCGACCTTGAGACTACTCTCAAGCTTTCAAAGGATACAGCCCTGACGGATAAGGCCGGTGCTGATTTGCAGGCGCTCAAGCCGTATTAATTTATTTGTTACGCTGTAGGGGCGGGTTTTTAAACCCGCCCGATTAATAATGTGTACTATCCTGGAACTATTATTCAATGGATGCAGTTGCAGGTGCACCCTACGTAACATAAGGCTACTCGTGGCGTAGCGATTCTATCGGGTCAAGCCGAGCGGCACGGAAAGCGGGATAGGTGCCGGAAATCAGCCCGGTCCCGATGGATACAGCGAGGGCGATGATGACGATGGTGGCCGATATCTCGGCTTTAATACTGGTGTTTCCCAACTGGATATTACCCATCAATGAAGCACCTCCAATTGCCAGCAGCAGGCCTATCAGGCCGCCGGTGAGGCTGAGGGCGGCAGCTTCGATGAGGAACTGGAGCAAAATATCGCGCCTTTTAGCGCCGATGGCTTTGCGTATGCCGATCTCGCGCGTGCGCTCCGAAACTGAGACCAGCATGATGTTCATTATGCCGATGCCGCCCACGATGAGCGATATGGCGCCCACAGCTCCCATAAAGAGCGAAAAGCCGGCCAGGGTTGCCTGCATGCTGTTTATGGTCTCTCGCATATCCGTGATGGTGAAATCGTCTGCCGCTCCCGTCACTATGAAATGCCGTGCCCTCAGTACGGCGGTTGCCTCGGCGATCACGGAATCCACCAGGTCAGGGCTGGCAGCCTTGACCGCGATTTGCTGAACGTTGTTACCGCCTGTTATCTTGGACTGCATGGTACTCAGGGGCATTAATATGTAACTGTCTCCTCCGAAACCGCCCAGTTTCTGCAGGGTGCCGACCACCTGGAATTTGCTGCCCCCCACACGCAGGCTCTTACCCACAGGGGACTCGCTGCCGAACAGGTCCAGCGCGGTCTGGTAACCGAGTACGGCTATGTTATTCCTTGCCGCAACGTCCTGGTCGGTTATAAACCTGCCCTGGTCCACCTGATAATTTCTTATTTGCGTTATCACCGGCATCACCCCGGTGGCCTGCACGGTAGCGTTATTGTTGCCATACTGTACGCTTAACCTGCTGCCAAGCGTGGGGGAAACCACGTCTATAGATGGTGTCAGTGTTTTGTCTGTCAGGGCCTGCACATCGTCAAGTGTGAGCGGGCGCAGTGTGGTTAATGTCTTATCTGCCGAACTGGATATGTAAAGGGCGCTGGCCCCCATATTGTTGAAAGTGGTAGTCATACTGGTCTGGAATCCCTGGCCTAGGGAGACCAGCAATACCACGGCGGAGACGCCGATCACGATGCCCAGCATGGTGAGCGAGGAGCGTAACTTGTTGGAGAATATGGATTGCCAGGCCGATTTAATGCTCTCCCAGATGTTCATCGCCTTTTTTCCTCGATAATCTTACCGTCCCTGAGGTAGATGGTTCTCTGAGTGTACGCCGCTATATCTTCCTCGTGAGTGACTATGACGATGGTGATGCCCTTTTTATTCAGCTCCTGTAAAAATTCCATGATGCTATGGCTGGTATGAGTATCGAGGTTACCGGTCGGTTCATCGGCGAGTATCAGCGCGGGGTCATTGACAAGTGCGCGCGCGATGGCGATTCTCTGCTGCTCGCCTCCTGACATCTCGCTCGGTTTGTGCCGGGCACGATTGGCAATGCCAACGGCCTCCATCGCCTTCATGGCACGCTCATGCCTGTTCCTGGTACCGTTGTAAATCAGGGGTAATTCGACGTTCATTAATGCGCTGATTCTCGGCAGCAGGTTGAATGACTGGAAGACGAAGCCAATTTTCTTATTCCTGATCGCGGCAAGCTGATCATCGTTCATTTTGCTGACGTCTAGCCCGTCAAGCTCATACTTGCCTGAATTTGGCCGGTCAAGGCAACCGATCAAGTTCATCATGGTGGACTTTCCCGATCCCGAATGACCCATGATGGAAACCATCTCGCCCTTCTCGCAGCGAAGGGAAATATCGTCCAACGCGGTGACCTTCACTTCACCTATATCATATATCTTGCTTATATTTTGTAGTTCAATCATTCTTATAAACCTACTTTCTTATTGCTGAATAGCATGCTGGCCTGTTACCTGAGCACGCGCATGGGGTTCGCTGCCCCTGCCCCGGGGCGTGGCTGGCCAGTAGCAGCACTGCCCGAGCCTTTCTGGGACACCTGGACTTTATCGCCCTCCTTAAGCCCCGACAACACTTCGGCGTACTGCAAGTTCTGAATCCCAATGGTGACCTGTCTTCTCTCCGCTTGGCCCGTAGCCGGGTCTATAACCGATACCACGTTCCCCGCAGGTGTGCTTAAAACTGCTGATACCGGAACCAGCAACGCATTTTTAACACTCGCTACCATGATGTCGGCAGTAGCGCTAAGGCCACCCCTGAGCGGGGCATCAGATGCTTCCAGTTCGATGGTGACGGCGAATTTAACGACCTGGCCCGTCTTTACGCCAAAGGGGGAAATGAATTTCACCGTCCCGGTAAAGGCCTTGTTCGGCATGGCATCCACAGTGATTTTTGCCGTCTGTCCGGGTTTGATTTTAATAATATCGATCTCGTCCACAAGCCCCGCGAACCTGACATATTTGGTATCTACAATCTTGACGGCCGTCCTCGAGGAATAATCCTGTGCAGACAATACGTAGGATTTCTTCAGGTCCACGCTGACCACTGTGCCGTCGGAAGGTGCTATGATGGCGGTCTTCATGATCTCGCGTTTGGCTTTATACAGGGCTATTTCCGCGCTCTGCAGGCTCAGGTTATACTGTTGCAGCGTCTTCCAGTTGATGCTTCCGCCGCTTTCAAAGATTAACGTTTGATTTTCCAATATATCCCGTCCTACCAGCAGGTTAAGCTTGGCTATGTACAGTTTTTTGGCGGCTTCCACCGGAACGGCATCATCCTGTGCCAGGTATTGCTGCAAGTCCTGCAGTGAGCGCAGGGACGATTGCAGGAAGTCAACGCTGCTGGCAGTGTCAGCATACTGGAAGACCATCCTGCTCTTGAGGTACACCGTGCTTTTAGCCAGTTGGGTAACGGTAAACATCTGCTGATGCGCCGCGTCAAATAAAGGGGTAATCTTCTCGTAAGCGCCGATCTTCATCTCGCGGGTGATGTCCAGCAGCTTCCCGCGGTACTTGCGCAGGAAGTCAACCGCCGCCGCATCATACTCCGACTCAGGCACGGAGCTGCCCGCGGTAATATCGGGATAGTAAATTGAGTTTGTCTTGGCGCCGGCCAGCACCGCGGCGTTTGGCCTGTAGGTTATCAGGTCCTCGCACACTTCGATGTCGAAGTATGCCATGACCAGATAAGATCCGGCGTCCTTGTAGTTACCCTGCATAAAATACCTGCTGGCCGCATCCATATCTTTTTGCGCTTCATCAGCAAGGCGGGATACGCTCATATCAGGGTAATTATACGGGAGATGGTCAGGATCGCATCCAAATGTAATGTTGTTTCTCGCCGTCTGCATGTTAAACAGCGCCGTTTTAATGGCGTTCTTCTGTGCCGTATTATCAAGCAGGGCCAGCAGGGCACCCTTTTTTACGCTATCCCCTTCTTCTACCAGTATCTCATCTACCTGGCCGTTGGTTCCAAACTTCAGGTCGAATACGTCGGGCATGGCCAGGGAACCATCCGTAGATACAATTATGTCCAGGTCTCCCCTTTTCACCTCGAAAGTCTGTCCGGCGGGAGCTATAGTGGTACTGCAGCCGCTGAGAAACAGGCTGACCCATATTATATTTGTTACCAGTATGGTTATTATTCGGTGTTTCATTTTATTTATCTGGGTGGTGGACCGCCTCCACCGGGAGGCCCGCCTGGAGTTGTTATTACAGGCGCTTTAACAACCTTCTCTTCAATAACAATTTTATCGTCTTCTTTGAGACCTTTTACTATCTCGGCGAACTGCTGGTTCTGGCCGCCCAGTGTGACCTGCCTTTTTTCGGCCTGCCCCGTGGCGCTTTCCATGACATTTACGAATGACCCCGTTGCCGTGGTTGTGATTGCGGTTAACGGCACCAGCAGCACGTTTTCAATATTACTTATGGTAACATCTGCCGTGGAGGTAAGGCCGCCCTTGAGCGCTGCATCGGCAGCATCAAGCTGTATGGTTACCGCAAATTTAACCACGCTGCCCGTGCCCTTGCTGCCATACGGCGAAATGAAAGATACTCTGCCCGTAAATGTCTTGCCGGGCACGGCATCCACCGAAATCGCCGCCCTCTGGCCGGTTTTTATTTTCAATATATCGATCTCGTCAACCAATCCCTGGAACTTAATCTGCGTGGTGTCAACAAGCTGGATGGTACCTTTGGATGAATAGTCCTGTGCCGAAAGTACATCGTTCTTTTTAACGGCCACGCTGACGACCGTGCCATCGAAAGGCGCCATTATTACCGTATTGAGAAAGTCTTTTTCCCTGTTTCCCAGTGTCACCAGGGCATTTTCCAGGTCCACCTTGTAACCCTGCTCGGCTTTTAACGACAGGCCGTGCTGCAGCACGTAATCGTTTGTTCCCAGTATAGCGTTGCACAGCTCGATGTAGTGCCGCGCTATACGCAGGTTGCTGTTCAAATCGGGCGAGCTAAGGCTGCCACTCTCAATGCCTTTCAGCGCAGCGTTAATTTTTTCCTCGGCGGCCGCGTAAAAATAGAAGCTTATATCCCTGCCGTAAATATCCGTGTCATTGCGTGTCTTGATAAAGTTGATGTTGTTTACTACTACTCTGCCTATGTCGTCAACCCGGCTTAAGATCTCTTCGAACAGCGGGCCGGCTTCAGCGGGTTTGCCCTGCGCGACAAGTCCGCGCAGCTTCTCGATGTCGGCCTGGCCCTGCCTGATTGAGTCTATAGCCTTGCGCAATTCAACTATAAGCGTCACCGCCGCAGGCTGGTCTTGCTGTACCTCGAAATACACCAGGCCGGGCAAATCAGTGGGCACGAAGGGCGCCGTGTTGCACAGCCCTGATTCGGGGTTATTGATGGCGTCCTCGATTATTTTCAGGCAGGACTCCAGGTCGGATAAGGCCACATATAATTCAGACGCGGCGGCGGTGTAATTTTCAGCCAGGAACAGGTCATGCGCCGCGGCAGTTTCTTCCTGGGCCCAGTTGTACGATGTTAGAGCAGTGCCGTTCGGGTAGTAAGATGGGTAATTAATATATGGATTTTTTCCCACTTCATCAGGCTCGAAATAAGTAGGGATGCCATCTCTACTCCATTCTTTTACCCCCATTAGATTGTAAGGGAATTGGAACTGGGGCAACCGCGGCACGGTCTCGTAGAGGTTGCTGAGAACTGTCTGCACTGAGTTATTGGCCGACTTGATGTCCAGCCGTTGCGCCGTGCTATCCAGCGTGGCCATAATTGTCCCGGCCCTGACGAAATCACCTTCTTTCACGAGTACATCCTGTACATCGCCCGGCGCGCCGAAACGCAGATCAAAAGCCTGCGGCATCACCAGGCTGCCATCCACCGAGGCAATGACTGCCAGGTTGCCGCGCTGCACGGGAACAACCCTGCTCTTTGGCGCAGTCGCGGCCGGAGTGCCCGTCGTGGCGGTACAGCTTGTAAAGGAAAGCACCAGGATAAATGCAAAAATTATGATAAGGGAATTTTTCAATATTTTGAGCATGTTATATTTCTATGCTTTAATCCACGATATTTCCGGGACTAACTTATCAACGATAGCAGGTAATTATTAAGATTTTATTTAGAAAGCAGGTTTATATCTGCGCCAAGCAAACGGATTACATTAACCGATTTATAATTATAGCAATTATTTTGAAACCGGAACGGTGAAAAAGAAGCGGCTCCCTTTGCCAGGCTCGCTCTGCACCTCGATTTTACTGCTATGTGCCTCGACGAAATATTTAGCGATGGTCAGGCCAAGGCCGCTGCCGCCCGTTGCCCTTGAACGGGACTTATCCACGCGGTGGAAACGCTCGAAGATATTGGGCAGTTCCCCGGCGGGTATGCCTTCACCGCTATCGGTTACGCTGATCTCGACCATGTCACCTTTCTCCTGGGCACCTACTTTAATCATGCCACCGGAAGGTGTATGCACAATCGCGTTTTCCAGCAGGTTGAGCAGTACCTGCTTGATGCGTAAAAAATCTATGTAAACCAGCGGAAGATTGTACGGCAAAGCCATAGATAATGATATTCCTTTGTCCACAGCTTTTGCCTGCACGGCCGATACTGCCTGCCGGATCAACTCAGGCATTTCTTCATCCTGGCAATACAGCTTCAATTCGCCGGACTCGGCGAGGCTAAGCTCCTGGAGATCGTCAACCAGCCTGGAAAGGAGCATGGTCTCATCATAAATAGAACCGATGGTTTTACCATCCGGTTTTGTTACACCATCCTGTATTGCCTCCAGGTAACCCCTTACGTTGGTCAGCGGGCTCCTCAGCTCATGGGCAATGTCTGCGACCATGTCCCTCCTGAGCTGTTCATCCCGCTCAAGATTGCCGGCCATCGAATTGAATGTTGACGCCAACTCGCCTATTTCGCTTTTATCCCTGATTTGCACGCGCTGTGAGAAGTCGCCTTTTCCCAGGAGCTGAGCGGCGGCGGTCAGAGCTTTGACCGGTGCAAGAATGCGTCGCGACAGGAAAAGCGTGATGATAATAGCCACGATGACAGCCAGAAGTGCTCCCCCGATGAAATAGCCGCCTATCTCATTGTACATTATTTGCAGCGCGGCAAAACTGATTTCGGACTGAGTTAAAGGCATCAGGAAAAGATAACCAATTATGCTTGATTCAGATTTCGAGGGCGGCGGTGATTCAGGTGGCATGAGCGCCGGTGACCCGGGTGGTGTGAGCACCGATGATTGCGGTGGCATGCGCAGTTGTGATTCAGGTGGCACGGACCCGTGTGATTCACGAGGCAGAGTCACCGGCCTGCTGACAAATTTATCCAGGTTCAATTGTGTATTCGAAGCCTCTTTTGTTGAATCTGCAATTATTTTGCCGTCGATATCGGTCAGTATTATGCGGTATTTTAACTGCTCTCCAAGCTGTTCAATGAGTGGCTGGATGCCATCCCATCTGCCGTGGATGAGGTAGTAGTCCGTGACTGTAAACTGGATACGCCCGCTGACCATGCGCTCAATACGATCGCCAAACCTCTGGATTCGTCCGGTAGTAGCCTGCCACATCATGAGGAACACCGCGCTGATAGTCAGCAGGATGACCAGTGTAAAAGCGAGCAGCAGGCGGGATTGCAGGCTATGTTTCATCTCATACCTCGGAGAGCTTATACCCGGCCCCGTAAACAGTTTTAATATATTCAGGATGCTTGGGATCAGGCTCGATTTTGCGGCGCAGGTTAAAGATGTGCACATCGATAGCGCGGTCGAAGCTCTCGAAATCGTACCCGAAGACTTTTTCTATCAGCTCCGTCCTATCGAAGACCCGGCCCGGTTCCCTGAGGAAAGCAGCCAGTATCTTGAATTCGACCGCGGTCAGATTCAACTGTTTGTCCTTGAGATATACGTCACGCTTGGGGAAGTTCATTACGAAATCACCGTACTTGATCTCGGCAGGGCCGCGTTCGACGGGAAGGCGCCTGAATACAGCCCGCACCCTGGCGGCGAGCTCACCGGGACTGAAGGGCTTGGTCACATAGTCATCGGCTCCCGTATCCAGTCCTGTCAGCTTGTCCTCGTCCCTGGTGCGTGCCGTCAGCATGATAATGGGAACTTCGGATTCAGCCCTTATAATGCGGCAGATCTCCATGCCGTCTACTCCTGGCAGCATGAGGTCTAATACTACAAGGTGCGGATGATTTTCCCTGAACTTGCGCAGGGCTTCTACGCCATCGTAAGCAGTCAAAACGGAGTGCCCATCCCGCTCGAGATAGAGCCTGACCAGCTCCACCGTTTTGGCGTCGTCATCCACGACGAGGATTGTTTTATTAGCCATGTTTTAATCTGCTTATAGATAATATAAATGAAATATTCTTGAAACTACCAGCCATCGGTTATGAAAAGTAGCAGAATATTGTTAAGTAATTATTAAGGGGGTTTAACGGTGGGTAATCCCTACTCCAGCGGTGTCAGCGTAAGCAGCTTCCTGGCGATGTCCGGGTATCTGGCGATAAAAATAAGCTCGTCTTCCACCAGCGGCGTCTGGGCTTCCACGTTGGCGTACCTGACGAGCTCGAGTATCTTCCTTGCCTCGTTGGCGTTAGCGAAGGATACCTCCATATTGCCCATGATGTGGCTGAATCCCGATATGCCGGAATACTCCCCGGAGCAGATCATCCTGCCCGTTTCCACAAGCTCGGGTTCGCCCCTGCCGAGCTCCTCGAAGTTGTAAAGTTCGTAGTTTTCCGGGTCCTTGAGCACCCCGTCAGCGTGTATTCCCGAGGCATGTGCGAAGGCATTTGCGCCGACTCCAGGCTGGCTGATGGGTATGGGAACTCCAAAGGCGTGCTCAGCATACCTGGCCAGCTTATATGCCTTGCTCAGCACGATTTCCCTGCCAAGCTCATATTTCCCCACAAAGCCCCTGGACTTGGTCAGGGCAAGGACGCAGGAAAGGAGGTCCGCGTTCCCGGCGCGCTCGCCTATGCCGTTAATTGTGGTATTGATATATGCATCCTGACCTACGTCAATTGCCGCCCTGGCTCCAGACAATGAATTAGCCACGGCCATGCCCAGGTCGCCGTGGCAGTGGATCTCGATGGGAATGCCCGTCTCCCCCGCTATCTGGTTGACGGTGCTATATATGGTAAACGGGTCATCGTATCCCAGTGTATCGCAGTAGCGGAACCTGTCGGCGCCGTTTACCTTTGCTTCTTTGACAAACTCAATAAGAAAATTAATGTCCGTCCGCGATGCGTCTTCGGCATTTACGCCGACGGCCTTTGCGCCCAGCTTTTTGGCAGCTTTGATAGCTTCGACCATTTGCTCAATTACATCCACCCTGGATTTCCTGCCCTTGAACTTGCCCTGTAACATCTGGTCGGAGGTAGATATCGATAGGTTCAGGTACTCGATCTCAGGAACCATGTCAAAGGTCTTCTCTACGTCTTCCACGGTTGCCCTGATCCAGCCGCTGAGGTGGATAGGCTGCAGATATCCTATCCTGGCAAGCTCGAGGTTGGCCTGTAGATAGTTGGTCTCATGGCTGGTGGTGGGAAAGCCGAACTCAGACTGGAACACGCCAAATTCATTGAGGTAGATGTTTATCATCGTTTTCTGGAGCTTGGAGAGGCTGAGCCTGGCGGTCTGCACGCCGTCCCTGTTGGTTACGTCTATAAAATAAATCTTACCCATAGCTGAAATTTAGCGTCTCGTCAATAGAATAATGATAAGGATGAGGATAACGAAGATAAAAAGTCCGCCGATAAACCAGACAAAGATGGGAATGCTGGGCGAGGGCGGAGTTGGTGGAGCCGGCGAGGTACTGGTAACAAAGGAGCTGGATGCCCCGTGCACTGAACGCCCTCCAGCTACGGGATTCAGGGCTGCGGCACGGTAATAGTAAGTTGTGCCGGGATTAAGCCCTGTAATAGTGGAACTGAAAGACCCGGGTGAATTGCGTGCCTGCATGCCGGTGGAATTGCCGTATTCCGTAGTGTTCCCGTATTCGAACCAGACCTGCACCATCGACGTGTTGCCGAGATCGTCGAGGTTACCATTCAGCGTTGCATGTGAGTTGGTAATTCCGGTCGCCGGGGAAGTGGTTACCGCTATCTTGGAGTTGGAAACGGTGGTAAAGATATCCTGGGAACCGTAGGACTTGGTCCCGTCGGGCGCCTGCGCCACTGCCTGGAAGTAATAGTCCGTGCCCGGTGTTAAGCCGCTTATCTCGACTGATACGGTTCCCGCTGAAGTTAGGGTCTGTAGGACGGTGGTATTGCCGTAGTCAGGTGTCCTGCCGTAGTCAAACCATACCTGGATAGACCTGACGTTCCCAAGGGAATTGACATAGGCATTCAGTGTTGCAGCCGTCGTACTGATGGAGCTCGCTGCGTTGGTCGATATCGACACTGGCGATGCGGTGGTTGTCTGGAAGGTGCTGTACTGGCCGTAAACAGAGTTTCCGTTGGAGAATGCAGCGGCACGGTAGTAATAGGTGGTCCCCGGACGAAGTGTCGTCACATTGTAGCTAAAATTGCCCGGCGCACCTAACATCTGCTGCGGCGTGCTGCTGCCGAAGGTTGGATCCGTGCCGTATTCAAACCAGACATTTACCGTACTGCTCGAACCCATCGATGTAAGATAACCGTTAAATGTAGTTGACTTTGCTGTAATACTGCTGGCGGCGCCGGTGCTGACCTTGACGCCTGGGGAGAACGCAGTGGTGAACACGCTGTCAAAACCACGCACGGCCACCCCCTCTCCACCACCGGGCACTGCCAGGGCGCGGAAGTGGTAGGTAGTGCCCGGCGCCAGTCCCTGCAAAGTGTAATTAAAGACCCCGGTTGAATACATTGTTTGCATGGGGGTTACCTGGCCATAAGACGTGGTAGTGCCCCATTCGAACCATACGTTGACACTTCTATAAGTGCCCAATGATTGCAGGTAGCCTATAACAGTCGCCGAAGTGGCCGTAATATTTGTCTCTGCGCCTGTGCTAACGGCGATATTGCCGCCCGGGGTAGTGAAGCTGGCGGAGTTGCCGCGAACTGCCGAAACGCCGATTACTGTCGGCTGCGCGACGGCGCGGAAATAATAAGTCATATTCGGGCTGAGCCCGGAGACCTGCAAGCCGAAGGGGCCCGGCCCGTTCATTATCTGCTCGCCTGTATTGTTACCGTAGGCTGTAGATGATCCGTATTCAAACCAGACTTTCACGGCAGTGTAAGGGCCCATGTTAGAAAGGTAGCCGCGGAGCGTCGCAGCGCCGGACGTGACATCCGAGGCCGAGCTTGTACTCACTTCGATGGGTGCCTGTGGGATGGAAGGGATCGTATTGAATGAAACAAAGGCGCCTTCGACTTTCTGACCGCCCATCAAAGGGGCCATAGCGACGGCGCGGAACTGGTACGAAGTGCCGGGGGCAAGACCGCCGATATGTGCACTGAAGGGGCCCGGCGCGCTCATAGCCGGCCCACTGACGGAACTACCATTGCTCAATTCGAAAGAAACCACAACCGTTGTATAAGGGCCGAGCGAGCCGAGGTAGCCGTTGAGAGTGGCTGAAGAGTTGGTAATGCTGGTGGCGCCCTGCGTCGCAACCTCGATTTGACCGCCCTCCTGGTAGTTGCCGCTGTTCAACAACGGTGCGGAAGTAGAATTATAGGCCAGCACGGGCGTTGCAAGAAGGATGGTAAGTGCCAATGCGGCCAAGAGACTTATTAGGCTTCGCGACATAGCGTCCTCCAAAAGCAAAATTATTCAGGCGGTATTCCAACTCAAGCCGTTATATACCGATTATTTAATGGTCACATTGAAAATGACAGTTTTATCGTAGTCCGTGGTTTCCCAGGATCTCTTGTAGGTCATTTTTATCTGCGTGTCACCGGCTTTTAAAGCCTTGAACACGTAAAGCTGGGCGCCTCCGGAACCGATCATCTGCGGCCGTGACGGCAGGTACTCCTTCTTGAACAGATCAAGCATTGTCTTGTCGTAGACTTCATTGCCCTGCCAGGTGTAGCCGGTGGTCGGGTTGCCCTCGAGGTCGATTTCGAATTGCTCGCCTATCGTGACCCCGATGGTTGCGGAAGAGTCGGTGTATTGCTTGATTGGCGGTTTGGTGGCCACAGGAGGGGTAGTGGTTGTCTCAGGATTGGTGCAGCCCGTGCAGCTGATGAGCAACGTCGCAAACGTAACCAGTAAACAAATAAACGGGATGATCTTTTTCATCTCTAACCTCCATGAAGCATGTGGTTATATTTTGCCTGTTACACGGTTTTATTTCAAAAAAAGTATTTGCAAATTGGTTAATAATACAGCATCGTGCTGACTCGATGTCAATGCCCATTTAATACCATGCCGGCAATTCCCGAAAATTGTTTTTATATTTCAGACGGTGTTACAATTTTCTGAAGTGCAAGAATTTATATTCGTGCCCATCCTGTAATTGAGAGGAATTAAATATGAAAGCCAAGACAATTAAATTTTCCCGCGAGGGATTTTATGTGGTTCTGCTTGTCCCGTTGCTGGGAATACTGGTATTTTCGGGTATTGCATGCCAGGCTGGCCCGAAGGGATATAAAGGCAACCCTGAATCTGTACAATTGAATGAAACAGGTATAAAAATGTACAACGAGGGTGCCTATGATAAGGCAGTCCTGTATTTTGATCGCGCCATAGAGAGCGACCCCAGCAACCCGGCAGTATTGTTCAACAAAGGCCAGGCATTGGATGCCATGCGCAAGTTTGATATGGCTATCGAAGCTTACGATCAGGCTTTGCAGCTTGATCCAAACTTTGCAGATGCCTGGAGCAACAAGGGTATGTCAAACTATGACTTGGAAAAATTCGATAAGGCGCTGGAATGCTTTGATAAGGCCACTGCGATTGACAGCAATAATGCCACATACTGGTCCAACAAAGGCCTGATATTACTTGCCCTCCAGAAATATGCCGAAGCGGTGCCCTGCTATGAAAAGGCGGCATCCCTTGACTCTGGCAACGCGGAGCTCTGGGGCATGAAAGCCTATTCACAGATGAAGTCGTCTCGCTTCCAAGATGCACTCGGATCCGCCGATAAGGCCATTTCTCTCGACCAGACCAGTTCGCTGGCCTGGGGCTACAAGGCGAAGGCACTGCACGAGCTTAGAAGATATGACGAGGCTATAGTGGCCTTTGATAAGGCTTTGGCGCTCGATCCCGGCCAACCGGCGCTGTGGTATAGCAAGGGGCTCACGCTCGAAACCCTTAAACGCGACAGCGAAGCCAAGAAATGCTACGATAAGGCCAGATCGCTGGGATACCAGTTTTAGGCGTTTTTCTCGGATATGCCTTTCCTATTCTCATTTTGCCATCCGGCGTGATACCCTATTAATGGAGGTTTCATGAGTACCGATAACGCTGCAAAGCAGCATAAAAACAGCGATAAGAAATCGCTTACAGAGCCAACCGAACCGCCTCCAGAAGAGAACGGCGGCAGGAAAAAGCTGGAAATAGAGATCAGGGATATGGAGGTTGATGACATACCTGCGGTATTCCACCTTGGAGAGCAGGTCTTTACTGCCGATAAGACACCGACCCTCTACCGCACCTGGGATGAGTTCGAGGTGGTCTCCATGTTCAATGCCGACCATGACTACTGCCTGGTAGCTGAACTCGAAGGCAGGATAATTGGTTTTACGCTGGGCAACGTGGTGGCGAAGAAAAAATCCGCCTGGAAATATGGCTACCTGGTATGGCTGGTAGTATCGCCCCAGTTCCAGCGGTTGGGCATTGCCAGCAGGCTTTTCAATAAGTTCGCCGATAAAATGATCGAGGATGGGGTGCGTATGTTCATTGTGGACACGGAGGCGGACAACCTGCCTGCACTGCACTTCTTCCGTGCCAAGGGGTTTACCAGCCCTCAGCAGCATATTTACATGACCTATAACCCGGCTGCCACAGAACAGCAAAAAGAAAAAAAGCGCGGTACGAGAGGCAAGAAAAATGGGAACGACCACAGGCGCAACAGCTGATATCCAACCTGAGAGGCTGAAGAAGCTGCTTAAGGACCTGGTGGACATCTACAGCCCCTCAGGCAAGGAGGAGGAGATACTCGAATTCGCGGAGAATTATCTCAAAGGCTTCGGGCTTAACGTGAAACGGCAGCCTGTGGACGAGAACCGCTACAACATCGTGGTGCTGCCTCCAAAAACCGACGAGGTAGACCTCTGTTTCGTGGGGCATTTAGACACCGTTACGGCACACGACCTCGATGATTTCGGTTTTTATGAGGAGGATGAGCGGGCCTGCGGGCTGGGTACTACCGATATGAAGGCAGGCTGCGCCGCCATGATCGAGGCTTTCACGGTGCTGGCCGATAAGAAAGGAAGATTCCCCTCCGTGGGACTTGCCCTTGTAGTAGGTGAGGAGGAGGAGAGCGACGGCGCCAAGACGCTGGTGCGGGAATACCGCTTCCCCTGGGCCGTGGTGGCAGAGCCGACCAATATGATTCCCTGCCTGGGCCATTACGGTTACCTCGAGGTTCTGTTGCGCACGCGGGGCAAGAAGGCGCATTCCTCCATGCCGGAGCTGGGGCAGAATGCCATAGAAAACATGCTGAAGCTATTGCTCCAGGTTACGGAATATGCAACCTCGGTGCAGAGCGGCCTGGTTTATAACATCCGCCAGCTTTCCGGCTTCCCCGGCGGTTTCGTGGTGCCGGATACCTGTGAGGCGTGGCTGGACCTGCACCTGCCGCCGGACTCGCGCATGGACGTTTTGAAAGCGGAGCTTGAGCACCTGGTGGAGGATGCCAGCAAGGTCATCCCCGAACTGGATGCCTATATAAGGTTTGAGAACACGCAATCCGGCTACCGTATATCGCAGGACAGGCCGCTGGTACGAAAGCTCAGGGACGTCTGCAAGGGCATGAAGGTAGCCTGGGAGGCACAGGACTTTCGCAGCCACTCCGACGGCAATGTGCTCTGGGGAGCGGGTGTTGACCCCATTATCCTCGGCCCGGGGCGGCTCGAAACGGCGCACACGCCGGAGGAATCGGTCAATTTCACCCAGGTGGTGCAGGCGGCGCAGCTTTACGTCAATTTCGCGCTCGCCGTATAGCACATCGGATGTGATAAAAGTCCTAAACAGCAGGCAGCGCGGCTGGTAATATATCGGGGAAAATTCCGGGTAAAGGAGGATTTATATCATGTCTAAGTCTGAAGATGCCCTCAGGGCAGCCTTCGCGGGAGAATCACAGGCAAACAGGAAATATCTGGCGTTTGCTGCAGCAGCCGGTAAGGAGGGCTTTACCCAGGTAGCAAAGATGTTCAGGGCAGCAGCCGAAGCCGAGACAGTGCATGCCATGAACCATCTCAGGGCGCTAAAAGGCATCAAGGGCACCAGGGAGAACCTGCAGGAGGCCATCGGCGGCGAGACCCACGAGTTCAAAAGCATGTACCCGGAGATGATCGCCACGGCCAGAGCAGAGGCCAACAAGGACGCCCTGCGCACCTTCGAATGGGCTAACGCGGTAGAGCAGGTGCATGCCAGGCTGTACCAGGGGTTGCTGGACAATCTGGGCGAGGGCAAGGAGACATATTCATACTACGTATGTCCGGTCTGCGGCTACACCGCAGAGAAAGAGGCTCCTGATGCCTGCCCGGTCTGCGGCACCAGCGGCAAGATGTTCAAGAAAGTGGACTAAAAGTTCCAAATACCAAATGCCAGGCTCAAACAATGTAGAAATACTAAATACTAAATGCACTGAAGTAACATTGGCGTAATTCTATAGCCAGTCCATTACAACGGGCATTATTTTTTATCGGGGAGTTGATACACGATGCCGTTTCCCGTACTTTCCAAGACGAAATTTATGCATGGCATGCAGTGCCATAAGTTGTTATGGACAGAGCTGCACGAGCCACAGCTTGTGCCGCAGCCGGATGAGGTGACGCAGCACAGGTTCGACCAGGGACATCTGGTTGGACATCTGGCAAAGGGGCTCTTCCCGAATGGCATTGATATCCCAACGAAGGATATTGCTGCTAACATCAAGATGACAAAAGAGTACCTTTCCCGGCAGGCGCCACTTTTTGAGGCTGGGATATCTGCCGGGAACATCTACTCCAGGCTGGATATTTTGAACCCTGCCGGCGACGGCGCGTGGGATATTATCGAGGTGAAGAGCGCGGCCAGCGTCAAGGACGAGTATAAATGTGAAGTTGCTTTCCAGAGGCTGTGCTGTGAGGGTGCCGGTCTGAAGATAAGGAAATGCAGTGTGGCCCGTATTAACACACAGTTTGTGAAGAATGGTGAGATCGATCCCCGGCAATTATTCATAATTGAGGACATAACAGATGAGGTTAACGGTCTCATCGCCGGCGAATTGCGGTCAAGGGTGGAAGAAATCCTGACCGTCATGAGCATGCGGCAGTGCCCGGATGTCGTCATCGGAAAGCACTGCGGCGACCCCTACGAATGCCCGCTGCGAGAAATATGCTGGGCATTCCTTCCCGAGCATCACGTTTTCAGCCTGTATTACGGCGGCAGCAGGAGCGTTGAGCTATTTAACAGAGGGATATGTGCTATCGCGGACATCCCTGAAGGCACCAAACTTTATGAGAAGCAAATAATACAGAGAGATTGTGTGAAATGCGGCCAGCCTCATATCAATAGTGAAGCTATCTGTGCCTTCCTGCGGGCGCTGCAATACCCGGTTTATTATCTGGATTTCGAGACCTTTAGTACTGCCATACCACTGCTGGAGGGCACCAGGCCCTACCAGTCCATCCCTTTCCAGTTCTCGCTGCACGTGGTTAAATTGCCCGGTGCGGAGGCGGAGCATTTCAGCTACCTGGCTGAGGGAAAGGATGACCCCCGTCCACGGCTGCTGGCTGAGCTTAAGAAGCTCATCGGTGACATCGGGAGTATAGTGGCCTACAACTCGGGTTTCGAGCAGCAGGTCTTAAAAGATTTAAGTGCTGTCTTTCCGGAGCATTCAGCCTGGGTTGAGAGTCTGTATCCGCGGATAATAGACCTGCTCAAGCCTTTCAGCAATTTCCATTATTACCATCCTGACCAGAAGGGGAGCGCGTCGCTAAAGAAAGTCCTGCCTGCCCTGACAGGCATAAGCCACGAGGACCTGGCTATCAGCGACGGGCAGCTTGCCGGTATATACTACCTTGATGCCACCTACGGCGACGTCAGCGGGGAAGAGAGGCGGTCGATCCGGCAGCACCTTGAGGAATACTGTGGCCTGGACACAAGGGGGATGGCGCTGATCGTGGAAAGGCTATATGCGATTATTGAGTAGTCTGCAACAGATGCAAGCAAAAGGTTTATGCCGCCGGACTACGGTATGGCTATTTCGTCGATCGGCAACTCCACGATTTTGTCGTTTATGATCAGGAAAACATCGAGCCGGCAGTCCTCATTGTTTGAAGGATCATGGATGGTCAAGTTCCCGTAGTCGGGGGCGAGGCAGATCAGGTGCCGGACGGCATTAACCAGTTTTTCCTTGGTCTTGTTATTGCCTGATTCCCGGTATTTTTTCAGGAAATGCAGCGCCATGTAATGCCAGGGCGGGAATACGTTGGAGTTGATATTCAAGGCTGTGCGGAAAAGTGCGAAGGCCTCATCGATGCGCTTAAGGTTATACAGGCTGACAGCCTTATTTGTTATCGCTAAAAGGTTATCCGGTTCCATCTCAAGCGCCCGGTCAAAACACCGGATGGCGTCCTCATTCTGATCCAGCTTGAAGTGGCACAGCCCGGTTTTGAACAAATCATCGAATGTGATTTCCTTTTCGTGATCCTTTACTAAGGTATTACAATATTTGAGAGAATCGGAATATTCCTCATCTGCCAGGTGCTTATCTATGAGCAATCTCAAGTCGTCAGTTTTCATACCGTGCTCCTTGGGAACAATTTAATGGCCGAATTATGGAATGACTTGTTCAACAATATCATATTTTTTAACATTGGCCAAAAAGTAGCCGGTTAATCGAGTGACCATACATGTTGACAGCTTGTAGCCCAATTGCCATACTGTTCAATGTTCAAAGGTATACATATTGAAATCAGGGTGAGTATAAATTGACTATAGAGATCGTGCCCGGAGTTTACCGGCTTAGTGGAATCTGGGATAACATAGATTTGGGTGCCAACGTATATTTGATAGCAGATGACACCCTGACGCTTGTTGACACGGGGTTCAAGGGCAAAGCTAAAGAGATAATGGAAAGAATAGTCAGGCTGGGATATTCTTTCTCTGATATAGCCAACATCATCCTCACGCATCACCATCCTGATCACACAGGCAACCTGGCTGCCCTCAAGGAAATTACGCAGGCCAGGGTCATTGCGCACCGTGCCGACGCTGTATATATAGACGGCAGTCTGCCGCAGCCGGGGCCTTCAGGCCCGCAGTGGCTGAGAAATATGTCAGGTCATTTGGGCTGGCTGCTGAATACTGCGCCGGCGGAAGTGGATATACAGGTCGATGATGGTGATGAATTGCCGGTATCTGGCGGCATCAAGATATTGCACACTCCCGGACATACCCCCGGCAGCATTTGTATCTTTTTAAAGCAAAAGGGAGTTGTCCTTGTGGGTGACCTGCTGGCTCAACGTTTTGGCCTTAGACTACCTTCCATTCCGTTCACAGCCGATACAGCCCGGGCGATTAAGTCCGTTAAAAAGCTGGCTAAAGAAGAATTTGACGTTATTTGCTTCGGGCACGGCTTACCGCTCAAGCATGGGGCACGCAACAGGGTGGTTGAGTTTGCCAGCAGGCTCAATAGAAATGTAAAAAGTGAACGGTAGTACTATAATATACGCGGTCAGGTCGCCATTTAAAGCTCTCGTCAGGTTCATAGGGATTCCCGAATGCATTGGCTGCATACATTGCAAGCAAAAACGTATATGAAATCTGATTACCTGCAAATCTACGCTTAATATGAAATTAGCCAGGAAAGAGAGGGAAATATGGACTTTAACTTAACCGAGGAACAGAACATAACGCGTCAGGCCGTGCGGGACTTTGCGGAAAAGGAGATAGCTCCGGTCGCCAGGGAGCTGGATGAGAAGGAAGAATTCTCCGTTGAGTTGACGCAGAAAATGGCCGAACTGGGACTGCTTGGCGCCTTCGTTTCCGAAAAGTACGGCGGCTCTAACATGGGATATGTCTCTTACATCATAGCGGTGGAGGAGCTTGCCAGGGTGGATGGATCGCAGGCTGCGACGATTATTGCCGGCAATTCACTGGGCATCGGCCCCATCTATTATTTCGGAAGCGAGAAACAGAAGAAGGAGTGGCTGCCCCAGCTCTGTGCGGGGAAGTGCCTGGCTGCCTTCGGCCTCACGGAGCCCGAAGCCGGGTCCGATGCCGGCAGTTCTAAAACGAAAGCAGAACTCAAGGGAGACCGCTGGGTCATCAACGGGCGCAAGATATTTATAACCAATTCCGCCTGTTCTATGACGGGGGTTATCATCGTCCAGGCCGTGACCGGGGAGACAAAAGACGGGAAGCGTGAAATAAGCTGTTTTCTGGTGCCTGCTGATGCGCCCGGCTTTACCGCCAAAGACATGAAGGGCAAAATGATGTGGCGGGCATCCAATACGGGAGAGCTTTACTTTGATGAATGTATTGTGCCCAGGGAAAACCTGCTGGGTAAGAGAGGTGATGGGTTCCACCAGATGCTTGCCACGCTGGACGGAGGGCGTCTGGGCGTTGCTGCAATGGGGCTTGGCGGAGCACAGGGCGCGTTTGACGTAGCGCTGGAGTATGCCAATTCGCGCATCCAGTTCGGGCGGCCAGTGAGCTCCTTCCAGATCAACGCTTTTAAGCTGGCAGATATGGCGCTGGAGATCGAGGTGGCGAGGAATTTCCTTTATAAAGCATGCTGGATGAGGGATAACGGGCAACCGGTAACCAAGGAAGCAGCCATGTCCAAGCTTTTTTGCTCGGAAGTTATGCACAGGTGCGTTAATCATGCTGTTCAGCTACACGGCGGATACGGATTGATGAAGGATTTCAGGGTGGAGAGGCTTTATAGGGACCAGAGGCTTTTGGAGATCGGCGAGGGGACCTCGGAGATTTGCCGGATTGTCATCGCCCGCCATATCGGCGTAGAGGGAAGGGCAATTTAGGAGGAGACGATGGAAAAGAAAAAAGATATAAAAAGCATTAAAGTCACCGCTAAATCAGTCCAGCAAAGGCGGAAAATTGAAGAGCATGGAGATTTTCTCACGGCGCCATCACGTGCAGCAGCTCCCCGAGCCTTAAAGGAAGAAACAGGCGGCTCTCTGGGTGAACGGATCAAGAAAGCGCGTGAGTCGCGTGGATTGACCCTCAAAGATATCAGCAGCCGCACCGGTATAAGCGCGAATGTATTGAAACAGGTGGAATCAAATGAATTGACTCCTCCGCTGGGCCAACTGATCAAGTTGGGTAAAGCGCTGGACATGAAGATGGGCTATTTCATTTCGCCGGGGGTGGATAAACCCCTGACGGTGGTCCGCAAAGATCAGCGCCGCATGGTCTCACGGTATGGCGAGAAAAAGAGCGCAGTTTACGGCTATTATTACGAATCGCTCGCCGCGGAGAAAGGCAACCGTGTTATGGAGCCTTTTATAGTTACCTTGTTGCCCACGGGGAAGGAAGAGCTATCCACCCACGACGGCCAGGAATTTATTTTCGTTCTGAATGGTGAGATGAAAGTCCAGGTTGGGAAACAAGTTGAGGTTTTGCAAGCCGGTGATTGCGTCTATTACGATTCAAATAAACCCCACTACGTTGGAACTGTGGGTAAGAAAAAGACCACTATTTTGGCCGTGCTCTATGCGGGATCTAAATAACGTCAACTATTATTTAAAAGGGTAAAGTCCCGCCAGATATTAGCAAATAACATCGAGTGCCGACTCGTCTAGCAGTGAGTCATAACGTATATCTGGCAGTCCCGCCCGGTGTAATGCCGTCCTAAAAAGTTTGTCGGCAAAATGCTGGCGACGGGTCGGTTTAGATATCGCGCCTGTAGTCTTCTAATTGCTGGCCGTAAGAGTCAGGAAAGTGATCGATAAATTACATGCTTCGTAATAAGTAACCATAAACAGTGAGGTATAATTCACTATTATATTTCCATTTAACTATTCAACCGTGGTCGATCCGTTTCTCGGAGACCTCAGGAACTCTGTTGTTGAGCTTGCCAGGATCAATGCGGGCGATAGAGTGCTGGATGTATGCTGCGGGACGGGCGACCAGGTGTTCCACTATTTGCGGAAGGGGGCTGTTGCCACCGGAGTAGACCGGGACCCCGGGATGATTGAACTGGCAGAAAAGGACCGGGAAAGGCAAGGATTCGACAATGTCAATTTCCGCCTGGGCAGCGCCGCAAAGCTGCCGTTTCGGGACGGGTACTTTGATTGCGCTTCCATATCACTCGGGTTACACGAGATGAACAGAGATGAGCGGAGCAGGGTAGTTTCTGAGATGAAAAGGGTGGTGAAAAAGGCAGGCAATCTGATATTTGTTGACTTCAATGTTCCCTCACCCAATAACTCGATTGCCTGCCTTATCAACGCAGTGGAATTCCTTGCAGGTAAAGATAATTACAGGCGCTTCAGGGATTACATGGCGCAGGGTGGATTAAACCAGTTGCTGAAAGAGAACCAGTTAACTGTGCAAAAGGAAGCCCTTTATAAGAGCGGGAACGTGCAAATAATTAAGGCAAGCAACCCTTGGTAACTTGCGTAAAAACCTCGTTCTTCCTTCAGCAACCGGAGAGGATTCAATATTTGATTAAAGACGATCAGGTTGTCGGTAAAATGTCGGCAAAAGGGCCGGTTTGGATATCGCGCCTGGAGGGATTCGAACCCACGGCCCGCTGCTTAGAAGGCATAAAGGATGTATCTAAAATGCTTAACAAAATGACCATTTCCCAGATTGCAGCGTTGACCAATTTTGACAAATCATACATTTCAAGGGTCATGAATGGGGAAAAACCTGCCTCCATAAAATTCCTTGAATCGTTAAGTAAGTTATTACCTGAAATACACGAGCCGGATTATTTACGGTTATTCCTGCAATCAAGACAGGCAATGGGCGTCAGTCCTAAAACGCTGCGCTTTTATCAGGAAAGGTTGTCTAAATTCATTCGAAACGTAAATTATCTCAAGACAACATCGGCAGTCATACAGAGATACTTAAACACGGTACCGGCTAACGCTAACGGCTTGGCAACACGCCACGCCAGTTACAGGACAATCAAGACCCTCTACCGCTGGCTCAAGGCTGAATACGGCCTGAATAACCCAATAGAGGGCATACAGGCCCCGATCCTGGGTAAACCGATGATGCCCACCCTGGACGAGATTCAGGTAAAGCAGTTAATTGATTCCGTTGATTGCATAAGGGATAAGGCCATCATCGCATTGTTTGTTGAAAGTGGCCTTAGATTGTCAGAATTAGCCAATATAAAGCCGGATGATAATCAACTGGACGGGCGGGTGTACCAAGGTGCTGGGCAAAGGCCGTAAGGTAGCAAATGCGCCATTTGGTGACCTGACGAATCAGTATCTAACCGCGTGGTTAGCAGAATACAAGCCTAACGGTAATATATGGGGTATTTCAGCCGATGGCATAGCCACCATGCTAAAGCGCCTTGAAGCAAAGACCGGCATCACCTGTAATCCGCATACCTTCAGGCGCACCTTTGCAGTGCTATTAAGGAGGGCCGGTATAGATACCATGACCATCAAAGAATTGGGGCGCTGGGAAAGCCTGGAGATGGTTCAGCGATATACCCGGTCATTCAGCTTTCAGGACAGCATGAAGTTTTATAGGTCACCTTTGGGTTGAAATACTACTTCTTCTTAGAATCGTATTCAAAGGACACCTTTACCTTAGCCCGGTAGTTGATAGGCTTGCCTTTTTCGATTTGCATGTCCAGCTCTTTTACCTCAGCAATGCGGAGGCCACGCAGTGACTTCTGTGCCTCCTTTACGGCGGCTGCAGCAGCTTTTTCCCAAGACTCGGGGCTGGTTCCTATTAGAGTGATAACCTTATATACTGCCATCTCAATCTCCCTCCATAAAAATCTAACTCTTGCCGTTCCATATTACAGAACAGTCTTATTAAAATCAACATTCCCATGAATTGTTTGAAAATATAAGGAATCGAACAGAGAAGCTAATCATTTATTCTGTGACATCGTGCGGACCTAACACTTATACATAGGTACACCCGGTCTTTTAGTTTTCAGGATAGCATGAAGTTTTATAGGTCATCGCTAAGTAATAATTCGCTATCATAAGGGATACTTACCTGCCTTGCAACAGATGCTTGTATCGTCTATACAGCATACGTCGTGATAGCATTACGATGGTTTGTTAACTAGACCACGAAAAGGTAAATCGTGCAGGCGGCTTGAACGAGCGAGACGAACAGGATCGCTATGAGCAAAAAAAGGGATACCGGCACATTGAACTCATTTCTGCCCTTCTTGATGAATATGACATGAATGGTGAAGGCGAAAATTCCACCGAGGCTTAGAATGAGCGAGAGTGCCAGGCCGGTAAGGGAGCGCTGGAATACCAGTACCAGTCCCCACAGGATGAGGAAGACGAGCGGCAAATGGAGCAACACGAATCCTGTGCTGCCTCCGGGGAGCTTGAACAGTTCCCATTCTTTCCAGTATGCCGAGTCTATCTCGTGCGTTATCAGCAGCACTGCATTGACCAGGTAGAGCCAGAACAGGAAATCAAACATGGGGCTATGGTACTGACTTTATTCGATTAACGCAATGCGTCCCATGCCACTACGGCCGTATAAACATTCATTGATAAGCGGCTGGTTTAATGGTCACGAAGCCGCGAGTTGACACCTGCCGAAGAACTTCGGTCAGAGGGTAATTACCTCGTTTATATCCATGACCCGCACCTCAGTAGCCGGGCATTTCTCCTTTACCTGTGCTACGAAAGGGGTGGTATCCACGTATGTTGAAATGGGCGGGTAGAAGTCGTCCTGGTGGTGCGGTATGACCAGGCGCTGCTTTAGCACGCGGACGTATTCCAATGCGATGTCGCAGATATGCGTGTGGCCCTGCAGCGGTACCAGTAGAAGGTCTGTTTGGCGGGCGGTGAGGCTCTGCAGTTCGCCGGGCGGCGACCCCGCGCTGCCGAAATGGTGAATCGTGTACCCGCCGATGGTGAACCGCCAGCTCAGCACCTGGCCCGGAGGGTAGCTGCGGTTGATTGC
>Ga0315289_10000588_pt1 | contig 55982 bp, 37 predicted proteins | sample YL17G11_40_MG_FD_203452 | JGI IMG/M metagenome (GOLD analysis project Ga0315289, IMG submission 203452) | Sediment microbial communities from Yellowstone Lake, YNP, Wyoming, USA - YL17G11_40 | ecosystem: Environmental > Aquatic > Freshwater > Lake > Sediment | place: USA: Wyoming | collected...
CCGCGGCGGACAAAACTCAAGGTACCCTCTAACTCCACCTGCAATTATAACATACCCACCCCCGCTGTCAACCCCCGATATACTATATTTTCGGCCCACACCGGCCTCCGCTTGAGCCCTATTGAACAAGGTCCAACCCGCTTCAGCCTTTCACCTCGGTAGGCGCGCTCCTCATGTGCAACTGCCCTCAGCCGGCGTGAGCCATCCGCGCTGGCGCCCACTTTGAACCATCAGACCACAAATATGTCGGCGCGCGCAACAGCCGGGCCACGGACCTTGACCTCAAGCGCCGGAAGTTGCGGCGTCGGCGAAATCACCTCCGGGCCGTGCAGCGTAGCGATAATGGTGTCCTCGGACTTGGTGCCAGCGATAGATGGGTTCCACGCGAATGGCTGATTGTCCGCCACAAGGTGATCACTCGCGATGGTGGCGCGAAACTCACGTCCCACGTAGCCCGTCGCACCGCCCTGGTGGTGAAGGCGCCACTCGTCGGGAAAGCCCGCCGCGGCGTATGCCTCGACCCCGGCGCGGAATATGTCACCCACGCGGGCACCGGGCAGGGAGTTGGCGACGAAGGAGGCGTCAACTTGCGTCACCGCATCGTGCTTGCGGCGGAGCTCTGCCGATAGCGCACCGAAATGCACCAGCCGGGTCATGGAGACAATCAGCCCCCACCTGCGGCCACAGACGACGAGCATTACATGGCGCTCGACGCGCTTGTCCGTGGCGATGGGGTGGCGATAGTTGAACGCCCGCTCGTCGGCAGCGACCAGCACCACTACCGGGAAGGCGCCGCGCGCCAGCAGCTCGCCGCCGAGGATGGCCGCCACCTGATGCTCGATCATGCCTGGCTTGACGCGGTGGCAGGCCTCGGTCATGGCCTGCGCGGTGATCGCGCCGAGTTTGCGATACCGCTCGATCTCGGGGGGCAGCAGGCTCGCGCGCAGCGAGCCCAATCGCGCATCCACGTTCTGGGCGCCGAAACGACCCGTGTCTGAGCCCAAGCGCGCGCTGGGTGCGAGACGGGCGACGGTTTCCGCCAGTTTGTCCTCATACCAGTGGAATGATTCGCAGCTGAAGCCCGGAGTCGCGACCTCTTCCTCCATGATCCGGCGCGCCTCGATGTTGTCGCAGACGATCCACTTGCCGGCGCGGGTGATCAATGCGTGGGCAACGCCGGTATCGGCGTTAACGGCCACATGATTGCTGCCGCCGCACGTGATCCATGCAAAGTTGCCATGCTTGGAGAGCAGCAGCGCGTCGAGGTTCTCTCGGTCAAGGAATTCGATGACCCGGCGCTCTTTTTCCGCCAGCTCGGTGTCGGGTGACATGACGTTTTCCTCCACGTGCGGTGACACTGAGCGCTACATTCGGGTTCAAGCGGCGAACCACCTCGTCGCCGCGCCACAACATGCGGCTCCAGGAGTTGTGGGCGCTGCGAACACGAATGTCGCGCTGGCGCAGCCTTTTGTTCGCGGGGACTACGAGAGCCAGATCGCCGTGCACATGCCATCCCAGACAATCTTTGGGGCTGGGATTAACAATCACCCAGCAATGTATGGAAAAGGGACACCAGTAAGCGCTTGGCGCACACGAAAATCATGCCTATCCGTCTTGTTGCGCGTATGCCACAAGGGCGCGCGGCGTGAACGTTGACACGGGTTTCCCGCCAAACGTATAATGGTTCTGCCGTCGCGCGAGCAGTGGGGCTCGCCTGCTACTGACGGGCCGCCCCATTTACTGAACGTTCTGTCACTGATGCGGCCGGCGCTTTCATCTGCTCGCGCCGAGCCGCTTGCTTATCGGGAGTGGAGATGAAAGGTCTCATCCTCGCGGGGGGAAAGAGTACTCGACTATATCCGTTGACTTTCACGCTGCCCAAGCCGATGGTACCCGTGCTCAACCGCCCCTTCCTCGAGCACATGATTGACTGGCTGCGCGACCATGGGGTGTGTGATATCATTCTTACCACCGGCTACCTGCCCGATGCGATACGCGAGCACTTCAAGACCGGCGCCGCGCACGGGATCAACATCGAATACGTGGTGGAGCAGCAGCCGCTCGACACCGGGGGCGCGATCAAGAACTGCGAGCCCCTGCTCGACGGGCCCTTCTTCGTCTTCAACGGCGATATCCTCACCGGGCTTGATCTGACCGACATGATGGAGCAGCACCGGCGCCGCGGCGCCCAGGTGAGCATCTCCCTGACCTGGGTCGAGGATCCCACCCCCTACGGGGTCATCGAGACTGATGAATCGGGGCGCATCCTGAGCTTCCGCGAGAAGCCTAAGCCCGATGAGGTAACGAGCCACTACATCAATGCCGGCACCTATCTGTTCGAGCCCGAGGTTCTGGCGGAGATGCCGCGCGGGGAGCGCTTCTCCATCGAGAAGGAGTTCTACCCCCAGGCGCTTGCGCGCGGGGTGCGGATGCACGGATACCGCGATAGCTCCTACTGGCTCGACATCGGCACCGCAGAGAAGTATATTCAGGCCCATCGGGACATGCTCTCGGGCAAGCTCAAGTGCCGACAGCGGGGCGAGGAGATAGCGCCTGGCGTATGGGTTGCAGGTGGCGCCGAGGTCGCAGCCGACGCGCGGCTGATAGCGCCGGCGATGGTCGGGGAGCGCACTGTCGTCGCCCCGGGGGCGAGCGTGGGGCCGTTCGCGGTGCTGGGCGATGACGTGCGCATCGAGCAGGGGGCGCGCGTTGCCAACAGCGTGGTGTGGAGTGGCACCGTGGTCGGAGCCGGGGCGGCCCTGGACCGATGCGTCGTTGGGCGCAACGTCGCGATCGCTCCGGGCCTGCGCCTAGAGGGTAGAGCTTTCGCCGACCTGGAGCGAGTTGCGGCACCAGCCGCATAGAGGGAGAAAGGGATGCCGGTTTTGAGCCCGGTGATGTTCCGCGCCTACGATATTCGGGGCAAAGTCGCCGATGAGCTGACCCCGCAGGCGGCCCAAATCATCGGCAAGGCGTTCGGCACCCATATCCAGAGCAAGGACGGCCCACGAGTGACGGTGGGCCATGACAACCGCACCTCATCGCCGGCGCTGCACGCAGCATTTATTGAGGGCCTACTCTCCACCGGCTGCCAGGTGATAGACATCGGGCTCGCCACTTCGCCCATGCTTTATTTCTCGGTTATCCACCTTGGGGTGGATGGCGGGGTCAATGTCACGGGCAGCCATAACCCTGTCGAGTATAACGGCCTCAAGCTCACCGGCCGCGACGCGCGAGCAATCGCCGAGGACGAGATTCAGCAAGTGCGGCGCATCGCCGAGACCGGTGATTTCGCCCGCGGCGCAGGCACGGTGAGACAACAGTCCATCATTAAGGAGTATCTTTCCGAGATCGTGAAGCGCGCTCACCTGCAACGGCAGCTCAAGATATGCCTGGACTGCGGCAATGGCACCGCCAGCATCGTCGCCCCCCAGTTGCTGCGCCACATCGGCTGCGAGGTGGTCGAACTCTACTGCGTCTCCGACGGCACCTTCCCCCACCACCTGCCCGACCCCGAGGACCAGCGAAGCGTGCGCGAGCTGGAGGCGGCGGTGATCGCCCAGGGCGCCGACCTCGGGCTGGCGCTCGATGGGGACTGCGACCGGGTGGGTGTGATTGACGAGCTGGGCAAGCGCCACGAGGCGGACGATCTGCTGATCCTGGTGGCGCGGGATTACCTGGAGCGCCATCCCGGCGCCAAGGTCATGATGGACGTCAAGTCGTCGCAGAACCTGGTCGAAGATATCAAGGCCCACGGCGGCGAGCCGGTGATGTATAAGACAGGACATTCGCTCATCAAGCGCAAGATGAAGGAGGACAACATCCTGGTCGCAGGCGAGGTGAGCGGCCACATGTTCTTTGCCGACGACTACTATGGCTTCGACGATGCGCTTTACGCGGCGGCACGGCTGCTTGGCATCATCGCCAAGGACGACCGGCCGCTCTCCCGCCTGTGGGAGGGTCTGCCGCAGACGTACCATACCCCGGAGCTTAAGGCGCCGACGCCGGAAGAAGACAAGTTCCGGATAGTGGACGAGATCACGCGCTACTTCAAGCAACACTACCCCGTGCTCGACATAGACGGGGCCAGGATTACCTTCCCGGAAGGTTGGGCTCTAGTGCGGGCCTCGAACACCAATCCATACCTGACGCTGCGGTTCGAGGCGCGCTCCCCGCAGGCCCTGGCGCGGATCGAGGAAGTAGTGTACGCGAAACTCATGGAATATCCCGCGGTAACATTGCCGGAGGAGCGTTGACCGCGCCGGCCGGCCGCGCGGCCGCCTGCATCGCGACTCGGGATTGGGCGCCGTCCCGGCGGAAAGGAGGTTAGATGATGATAAGGAAAAGCCGACTTTCCACGGGTGGCTCTTACCGGGGGGCGGGGGCGCGGGTCGCCTACGTCGCCACCTTTCCTCCGACCCAGTGCGGCATCGCCACCTTCGCCGAGGACCTGACGCGCGCGGTTGACCGGCAGCGGGTGCTGCCCCACTCGGTCATCATCGCCATCAACCCCGATGAGAGAGCGCACGAGTATCCCGCGCACGTCAAGTTCGTCATCCCCAAGGAGAATCACGCAGACTATCTCGCCGCGGCTGAATACGTCAACCGCTCGAATATAGACCTGGTCTGCGTCCAGCACGAGTTCGGCATCTTTGGCGGCACCTGGGGCTACGACCTCGTCCCGTTTCTCAAGGCGTTGGAGAAGCCGACGGTAGCTACCATGCACACGGTGCTGCGCAAGCCCGAGCCGGAGCCAAAAGAGATCACCCAGGAGATAGGCCGCCTGTGTCACTCGGTGGTGGTGATGAACAGCATCGCCTCCCATGTGCTGCAAGACACCTATGGCATCCCCGCGCGCAAAATCCGCCATATCCACCACGGCGCGCCCAAGTTCAGCCCGGAGCTGGGGCCGAGAAAGAAGGCGCGGCTCAAACTGGTGGGGCACAAGGTCATATCCACTTTCGGCCTCATCAACCCGGGCAAAGGCATCGAGTACGCGATCCAGGCCATGCCGGCGGTGGTGGAGCGGCATCCCGAAGCGCTTTACCTGATCCTGGGCGAAACCCATCCCGGCGTGCGCCGCCATTCGGGCGAGGACTACCGCCAGATGCTGGAGCGGCTGATTGCGGACCTGGGGATGGAGCGCCACATCCTGTTCGACAACCGCTACCTCACCAAGCCACAGTTGATCTCATACCTGGAGGCGACCGACGTTTACGTCACGCCTTACCTCAACCCGGAGCAGATGGTGAGCGGCGCGCTGTGTTACGCGGTCGCGGCGGGGCTGCCCATCGTCAGCACCCCCTATCTTTACGCCTTCGAGATGCTGGGCAACGGCCGCGGCATGATCGTGGATTTCCGCGATCCCGCGGGCATCGCCGAATGCGTGAACCTGCTGCTCGACTCCCCGAGCCTGCATCAGCTCATGGCAGCGCGCACCTATCAGTTCGGCCGTCGGCTGGTCTGGGACCGCGTGGGCGCCGCCCACGTCAGCTATTTCACCGACGTCGCTGCCGAGCACGCCGCGCTTTCCGCGCCCGCCCTCACCGCGCCCGCATATCCCACCGCCCCCGCGGGGGCGGCGCTGCGCCTCTCCGCGCACGGCAGGGAATAGCCGCCCCATGGATGAGTATCCCCAGCCTAGCCTCGACCACCTGCGGACCCTCACTGACGCCACCGGCGTCATTCAGCACGCCATCTTCTCGATCCCTAACCGCAAGACGGGATATACTACCGATGATAACGCGCGGGCGCTCATGGTCGTCCTGCGCCACCATCGCTTCATCGAGGCACGCACCAGCCTGCGTCCGATCTCGACCTACCTATCGTTTCTGCACTTCGCCCAGCGCACCGACGGCAAGTTCCACAATTTCATGAACTACGAGCAGAGTTTCCTTGACGACGAGGGCTCGGAGGATTGTTTCGGGCGCGCCGCGGCCGCCTGCGCCTACACCCTCATCTCGCCGGTGCACGAGAACATAAAGCGCACGGCTCGCGACCTGCTCAGCCGCTCCCAGCCGTGGTTCGATCACCTCAATTCCCTGCGCGGCCGCGCGCACCTGATGTCCGCCCTCTACTTCATGGCGCGCGCCGAGGGCACGGTGCAGCATGTTCAAGGCACCGTGCGCTCAATCTGCGAGTTCTTCCTCGACTCCTATCATTCCGAGAGCTACCCGGACTGGCGCTGGTTCGAGCCCATTCTGTGCTACACCAATGCCACGCTCCCCGCCACCCTTTTCCTCGCCTATGATCTGCTGGGCGAGGAGGAATGGCTCAAGGTGGCGCGCGAGTCGCTCGATTTCCTGCATGAAGTCACCGCGCCCAAGGGCTACCTCGACCTGGTGGGCAATGACGGCTGGTGGGTGCGCGGCAGCCAACGGGCGCGCTTCGACCAGCAACCGGTGGACGCCGCCGCCTTTGTTGACTGCTGCCTCGCCGCCTGGCGCGCCACCGGTGAGGATCGTTATCGCCAGTGGGCGATCATGGGGCTGGACTGGTTCCTGGGCCGCAATGTCCATGGTCGGCCGCTGTATGACGCCTCCACTGGCGGCTGCTCCGATGGTTTGAACGCGGAAGGCGTCAATCTCAATCAAGGGGCGGAGTCCACCATCGCCTTCCTCGACGCTTACCTGGCGGTGCTGCTGGAGAACGCGCTGCCGGGCCGCGCCCCCGCGGCGGTTGTGAACCAGACGAACAGCCGCTGAAAACCTCTGCCGGTCGGGCCGCTGAGAGCTTCGGCTGGGCATGGGACCCCGAGTTCTGTCATTCAGAGCGAGCAGCGCGAGCGAGGAATCTCGATGTCGGAATGTGGCATCAGCCGCCGCTGGCGGTGTCGGCGCCGCATTTATGGTGAAGCGTGAGCTGGCGGCGCTAGGCCGCCTTACGCTCCCTTCTTGAGCGCCAAACAGCGCCCTGCGGGCGATGGCCCATCAGGCGAGACGGGAGCCGGGGCTCCGTACGCCACCTAACACCGCAGACTCCGCGACTCGGATCGCCCTCAATCGCGATGGCAACAACTCCCCTGATTGTGGAATAAAGCTGCGGCAGGGAGCTGCCGCTTGCTCTGCGCCTGGAGGGTATCGAGTTGAAACCTGGCCCGATCGTGATGATCAGCAGTTACGCGCCTCGCCTGTGCGGCATCGCCACGTTCTGCGAGGAGGCGCGCGAGTTTATCCAGAACCACCACCCAGACCGCGACGTGCTGGTCATATCCCACACCGACGGCCACGGCTATGGCGTGTTTCCCATCATTGATATGAGCCGCCATGATTGGTGGCGCCCGATCGCCCATAAGATCGAGGAGTTGGACCCTGCCGCCATCCATATCGAGCACGAGTACGGGCTGTACGAATACCACGACGTACGCGGCTGCGGCGACAGCAACAAGGGCTTCCTCGAGCTGCTCGATGCGCTCCAGCGGTGGCCGGTGGTGGTGGAGCCGCATACCATTCACGGCCGCCTGCGCGATTTCGAGGCCGACTTCGTCTTCCAACTGACCCAGCGCGCCGACATCGTCATCTTCAAGTGCCATTATCAGAAGTGGCGGCTTGACTGGACCTTCCACTGTTATGGGTGGCCGACGCCGCGCAACATCGTGGTCATACCTCACGGCGCCCGCCCCGACCGCATGTCTCACCCCGGCGACATCCCGCGCCTAAAGCAAGAGCTCGGCCTCGATAAGTTCCCTTACCTGGGCGAGCATCTGGTCGGCCTCGTCGGCTGGATTCAGAGCAACAAGCGCTGGGACATCCTGACCGCGATGTGGGAGGACATCTCCGGCGCCATCCGCGAGCGCACCGGCGAGAAATGGGATCTCCTCGCCGCCGGCGAATGGCGCGACCCCGCGCACCTGTCCGACTTCGAGAAATACGCCGCCGACCTCGAGTTGCTGGAAAGCAAGGGCCTTGCCCATTTCTACGAATTCGTGCCCCGCGGCGGGCTATACTACAAGGTGATGGGGGTGTGCGATTTCGTGGTGCTGCCGTCGGTGGACGAGACGCAGTCAGGCACCCTCGCGCGCATCATCGCGCTTAACAAACCCTTCATCACCACCGCGCCCATGGAGGGCCTTACCGCCCAGACCCTGGAGAGCGGCGGGGGGCTGCTTTTCACCAACAAGAAGATGCTGCACGACCAGGTGCTGCGCCTGGCCTGTGACCAGGACCTGCGCCACGAACTGGCGGCCAACCTGCACCGCTACCTGCTGGAGGAAGTCTCGTGGGAGGTCGTCGCCCGCCAGTACACCGAGGCCTACGAACTGGCTACCACCGCCTGCGAGTGCCACCAGCCCGCCGAGCTGCCTTTGGAGTTCTGACGAATCGGCGACGCCGCTCCGCTGCACCGGGCGCGCGGTCGTTCATCCTGAGCAGGTCGAAGGGCCTGACCGCGCGGAACACGGCCTCAGGCGAGGCCGCGCCCGGCCTGGCGCGCGCACTCCAGCGTCTCAGGGCGCGACCACACGTCGCCGAGTGAGTCTACGCCGTTCACCAGCACCGTCGCCTCCAGCGCGATGTCGAGGACGCGAAACACCGGCCGGATCACCGCCAGCGCCCCATCGAACATCGTCGGAATCCGCGTCCCACAGGTGGAGATGAACACCCCCTTGCGCCCCTCTGGCCGCGGCTCGACTAATCGCTTCACCAGGTATTTCTCCGACCAGCACGCCTGGCAGCGGTCGAACACCGCCTTCAGCCACGCGGTAACACTGCCGAAGAATATCGGCGACGCAATGATAAAGCGGTCCGCCCCGCGCAGCAGCGGGTAGATCTGCTGCATGTCATCGTGGATCACGCAGATGCCGGTCGTTCCGCAGCCCCCGCATGCCCGGCATGGCGAGATCGCCATATCAGCCACGCGAAATGAACGGATTTCCACCCCCCGGCACTCCGATGCTCCTTCGATCGCCGCCTGCATCAGCGCCTCACTGTTGCTCGGGCGATGCGGGCTTCCCGCCAGCGCCAGTATCTTCATCAAGCGCCTCCTCGGCCTGCCCCACATTATAGCATCGCCCGGTGACGGCGAGCAGCGCCCGCGCCGCTGCTCGGTTGAGACCGCACCGCCGCCGCGCCCTCGTCGCCACCGCGGCGAAAGCGCGCGAGCCTTGGCTGTGCCCGCCTGGGCTCAGGGCCGGTCAATCCAAATCCCCGCGCAGAGGTAACGCGTCGGGCATCGTCGAACAACCGACTCTAGCCCAGCCTGGAGGAGCAGCATGTCCCGCATCCGCGCAATGCCCTCGATGCGCGGTGCGGCGTAGGAAGTTGCGGCCATCGCGCGGAGGAGCATCCACATGCCTGACATCATGATTGAGACCGAGAAATGCACCGCTTGCGGGGCCTGTGTCGCCGAATGCCCGGCATATGTCCTCGCGCTTGCCGACGATAAGGCCTCAGTGGTCGGCTCCGAACGCTGCATCATCTGCGGCCACTGTGTCGCGGTCTGCCCCGAAGCGGCGATCTCCCACGCCGCCCTCCCGGGCCCCTGCCAGGCTCTCGACCAGGCCCTCGCGGTGAACCCCAGCGCGCTGATGCAGTTGATTTGCACCCGCCGCAGCATTCGTTCCTTCACTGATCAGCCGGTGTCTGACGACGCCCTCGCCACTTTGCTCAACGCCGCCCGCTATGCCCCCACCGCCCGCAACCTTCAGCCCTGGCACTTCACCGTCATCCGCGGCCGCGACAGTCTCGCCGCCATCGGCCAAGCGGTCGCCAGTTACTTCGAGGCCATCCTGCATCAGCTCTCTGACCCCGGCCGGCGCGAGGTGCTTGCCGCGGCCTTGCCTCCAGCCTTTTTCGAGCACTTGCAGAACATGGAGCCGTCGTTGCGCCTCATCGTCAAGTCGCAGCGCGAGGGAGGTGACATGATCCTTCGCGGCGCGCCGGCGCTGATCGTCATTCACTCTCCGCGCAGCGTCTTGTCCGGCATCGAGGACGCGCACTACGCCGCCGCCAATACTATGCTCATGGCCCACGCCATGGGGCTCGGCACCTGCCTTGTGGGGTTCCTGGTTGAGCCCGCGCGCCGCAGCCGCAACATCGCCGCCGCCGTCGGCATCCCCCCGGAAAATGAGATCGGCGCCGCGCTCGTGGTTGGGCATCCGCGGCACCGCTATCAGCGCATCGTGCCTCGCCGCGGCCTGCGCGTCACATGGCTGTGAGCCACTGCTCGCGCCGGCCTTGCCTGACTGAAGTGACCCGCAGAGGCGATTCGGTGAATCGCCCTACGCCCTGGGCGCGCCCTCTTATAGGGGCGCGAAAGCGCACGGTCTGAAGACTGCGCGCCCGACCCATAAGGCGACGGGCCGCGCTCGTTTGCTGTGGGTCCGCAGAGCGGCAGTTGCGGTCGCCCTCCACTGTCTTTTCCCGTTGTCGCGAAACCGCACATATCTGCGCCATTCGTCACCCATCCTCTTCCTGCGTTGCGGAACAGTTTCTCGGTGATGCAATGGGATTGCCAGGAGGTGGAGGATGAGGCGCCGCGGGGAAAACGAAGCTGCGCCTGGCGAGAATGGTCGCGGTCGGCACGCCGCAATCCGGGTCTTGCTGATCGAGGACAACCAAGACCATGCCGCGTTGGCGCGTCGCGCCCTGCGGGAGCGCGGGCACGACGTCACCGTGGTTCAGTCCCGGAAGGCGGGGCTCGCCGCTCTTGACGACGGGCACTATGATGCCGTCGCCCTCGATTACCAGCTGCCCGAGACGAACGGATTCGAGGCGCTGAGCGCGATCCAGAGAAGCGGCGGCCTCCCGGTGGTCATGGTCACCGGCTCCGGCAGCGAGCAAGTGGCGGTGGCGGCGCTCAAGCGCGGCGCCCGCGACTATGTGACGAAGACGCCGGGGTACGAGCGCGAGCTGGTGCGGGCGCTCGAGCTGGCGGTGGAGCAGTCTCGGGCGGAGGCGGCAGAGGCGGCGTTGCGGACCGAGCTGGAGCGGCGCGCCAAGACCGATCCGCTCACCGGGATTTTCAACCGCGGTGAAATGGCGCGGCTGCTCGATCGCGAGATGCGGCGATGCTACCGCTATCATCGCGAATTCTCCTTCGCCCTGATGGATGTGGATGACTTCAAGATCATCAATGACACCCGCGGTCATCTTGCGGGCGATGAAGCGCTCTGCCGCCTCGCTCACACCCTGGCGCAGTCCATTCGTTCGTCAGATGCCACGGCGCGCTGGGGCGGCGATGAGTTCGCGGTCCTGCTGGCCGAGGCCGATGCCGCGGCGGCGGCGGTGGTCGTGGATCGCCTCCATCGTTTGATTGGCGAGCTTGCCGCGGAAAATTGCGCTCCGGCGCCGCTCCACATCTCGCTGAGTATAGGATTTGCCTGGGTGCGGAGCCGGCGGCCCGAGCTGGCGCTCGTGCTCAAGTGGGCCGATCGCGCGCTCTACGCTGCGAAGAACGAGGGCGGCGGACGGGCGAAGTTCTGCGTCCTGGACGAACATGGTGGAACCATGCTGGAGCAGACGCGATTACAGCCGCCGAGCGGGTCAAAAGAAGAGTCCGCAGGCGGCGCGGCGACGCACGTGGCGGTCACCCGCGAGACCGACTGCCCCCAATAAGGATGTCATGCGCAATGCCCTGACCTGGCGGGGCAATCTGATTAACAACTACCTGAAAGCCCGTGCGGGAAGGCTGGTGCCAACGATGACGGAGCGCGCGCACGCAATGGATGAGGCAGCTACAACGACTGCCGTGCACCCCACCAGCAGCTGGTATCGCTGCGGTCCCGCGGCGCTGGTGATGTGCGCGGGGGTAGCGTTGTCGCTGGCGCTGTTCCTGGTTGCTCGGGCATGGGAGCAGGATCGGGTGCGAGCCGAATTCGCGCGCGCGGCGGCGAGTCGCGTTCACGCCCTCAAAGACCACCTGGACATCAATCTCCACGAATTAAAGAGCCTTGGCGCCCTCTACGCCGCATCGCCGACCGTGAATCGCAGCCAGTTTCGCGAGTTCGTAAGCCGCTTCTTGGCGGACCGCCCGGGCATTCAGGCCCTGGAGTGGATACCCCGCGTCCCGGATTCCCGCCGCGCGGAGTACGAGCAAGCCGCGCGCGAAGACGGTTTCGCCGGTTTCCAGTTCACCGACCGCCGCGCCCAAGGCCAGATGGTGCGAGCTGCGCGGCGGGCGGAGTACTTTCCCGTCTATTTCGTCGAACCCTACAAGGGCAACGAAATTGCTCTGGGTTTCGACCTGGCATCGAATCCGGTGCGCCGGGAAACGCTAGATCAATCGCGCGATACGGGGCTCATGGTCGCCTCCGCGCGAATCACGCTGGTTCAGGAGACCGGCGATCAATTCGGCTTTCTGGTCTTCCTGCCCATATACCGAGAGGGCGCCCCGGCTGGGTCGGTCGCCCAGCAACGCCAGCATCTGGAAGGCTTCGCGCTGGGGGTCTTTCGAATCGGCGACATCCTACAGGCCGCTCTCGCCGACCTCAAGTCCGAGGGCCTTGACATTTACGTTTTCGATGACTCGGCGCCAGTGGCGGAACAGTTCCTGACGTTCTATTCCTCAAGGGCCAGGGCCGCGCCCTCGCAACTGCTCACTGCGGCGAAAGCCCACCATCGCACCGGGCCGCGCTACGCTGAGACGATCGCGGTAGCGGGCCGGAAGTGGTCGGTCTCGTGCGCCGCGACCCCGGAGTACGTCGCGGCCAGAAGAACCTGGCAGCCGTGGGCGGTGCTGATCAGCGGCCTGCTGGTCAGCGCGTGCGTGTCCGCTTACCTGTTGCTCGTGCTGACGGGCGCCGCCACAGCGCGCCGGTTCACCGCCGAGCTATTGCAGGCAAAACAAGCTTTGGAGCGCGAGGTGGCTGAGCGCGCCCAGGTCCAGGAGGCGCTGCGGCAATCGGAGCGTGATTTCCGTACCCTCGTCGAGATCAGCAACGACGCGATGATTGTATTGGACGAAGACGGCGCGATCAGCCTGTTCAACCCTGCCGCCGAGCGCATGTACGGCTGGAGCGGCGCGGAGATGGTCGGTCAGCCGTTCGATCGGCTGCTTGCGCAAGGGTCCCGCAGCGCAGTGATGGATGAGATGCGCCGCAGACTGGAGCGCATACCCCGCCCACTGACGCCGGACTCGTTTCGAGGGCTATCGGGCCCGACGGTGGAGGAGCCGTGCCTGCGGCGCGCCGGCGAGGAGTTCACAGCCGAGATTTCGCTGGCAGTCACCGAGCGCCGCGGCCGTCTGCTGATCCTCGCTATTGTGCGCGATATCACCGAGCGCAAGCGGGCGGAGGACGCGCTCCGCGAAAGCGAGCGGAAATTCCGCACACTACTTGGGAATTTGCCACAGAAAATCTTCTATAAGGACCGGTATTCAGTCTATGTCTCGTGTAACGACAACTACGCCCGCGATCTTAAGATCAGTGCCGGCGAGATCACCGGCAGAACCGATTATGACTTCTACCCTCAGGAGTTAGCAGAGAAGTACCGGGCCGATGACAAGCGAATAACGGATTCAGGGACGACAGAGGATATCGAAGAGGGCTATATCGAGGATGGGGAGCGACGATGGGTGCATACCGTTAAGACCGCCGTCAGAGACGACAGCGGGAACATCGTCGGGGTGCTAGGCATTTTCTGGGACGTCACCGAGCGCCGGCGCATGGAGCAAGCGCTGGAGGCGAAAAACCGCGAGCTGGAGGACTTCGTGTACACCGTGTCCCACGACCTGCGCGCGCCGCTCATCAGCATGGAGGGGTTCGCCCGACTTCTCGCCGAGGAGTATTCGGAGCGCCTGGATGCGGAAGGCCGGGACTATTTGCGACGAGTGCGCGCTAACGTTGGCGCCATGGACCGGCTGCTCACCGACTTGCTGGAGCTGTCGCGCGTCGGCCGCGTCGAGGAGTCGGCGGAGGCAGTGGACGTCGGCGAAGTGGTCGCGGAGGCGCTGGAAGAGCTGGCGGGAATCATCAAGCAATCAGGGGCCGAGGTGACAGTCGCGCAAGATCTGCCCACGGCGCGCTACTCGCCCGCGCGCCTCTGCCAGGTTTTCAGTAATCTCATCTCCAACGCCATCAAGTTCTCCCAGCCAGGAGTAGCGCCGCGTATCGAGATCGGCTACGAGCCCGCGGAGCGCGCGCATCGCTTCCGGGTGAAAGACAATGGCATCGGCATCGCGCCCGCGCACCGCGAAAAGATCTTTCAGATCTTCGGCCGCCTGCAACAGAAGAAAGTGGAAGGCACCGGCATCGGCCTCGCCATCGTCAAGCGCATCGTCGAGGATCATGGGGGCGAGGTGGGCGTGGACAGCGCCCCCGGCGCGGGCAGCACCTTCTGGTTCACCGTGCCCGACCAGGGTCTTGACATATTGGACCAGGAGCACGCGCTATGAGCAACGCGCAGCCAGTGAATATCATCCTGATCGAGGACAACGAGGACCACGCTATTCTAATCCAGAAGGCGCTGCGGGACAACGGCGTGGTCAACGATATTCGCGTTCTTAGCACCGGAGAACAGGCCTTGGACTATCTGCTGCGGCGCGGTGCGTACGCCGATGCCGCGACCTCGCCGCGCCCGGGGCTCATTCTGCTGGACATCAGGCTGCCCGGGATAGATGGCTTCGAGGTGCTCAAGACGATCAAACAAGATGCCGACCTCAAAGTCATTCCGGTGGTGATGCTCACTGCCTCGGCCCGCGACAATGACATCGCCGCGGGCTATGCTAACGGCGCCAACAGCTACGTTCAGAAGCCAGTGGATTTCGCCAAGTTCTTGGAAACGGTCAAAAAGCTGCGAATGTACTGGCTGCTCGTGAATGAGCTGCCCCGGGCCAATCCCTGAGTCCCGGCTTAGCGCTCTTGCAGCTCCCGGCTCCGCTTCACCAGTCCTCTCGCCAGTCCCAGCCCATCCTGGCCGGGGTCTCTCGTCGAATGAGGCGATGGCCGGCCGCTTCGACCTGGCACAATTGGTACGCCATGACAACCGGAGACCTTGACCTTATGATCGTGGATGGTGTTACAGCGATCCGGTGGAGCTACGATCCCGCAGCCAACGTCGAGACCAGCGACTCGACCACCAAAAGGTGACGGGCGCCGTCCTCGTGCGCGTGGCGCTCTGGGATGGTGCGCACGGCGCCATAGAGACAGGAAGCGCGCCCCCGCCTGCGGGTCGGACGCGGTTGCGGGCGAATTGGAGCGTTGCGCTCGCACCCATCGCCCGGTGTGACCGAGTTTCGTTGGTGTGCTGGCGCGCTTGCCAACGCCTCTCCCTGTCAGGTGGAGGTTTACCCGCTTCCGCCAGAGGCGGACAAGTCTGGCGGGTCGGCCCCGGCGTGTCCCTAAGCCCCTTCGGGGCCGGGCGAGGCTTGTCCGCCGCAGGCGGGGTGCGGGACTCGCGCATTTCACGCCCCTGGGTCTCCCTAAGCGGGTAGGTCTCGCAGGCGCCGCCGTGGCGGCCTTCAGGCCTAGCCAGGTGGCGGTCGCGAAGCGACCTAGTGTGCCGTCTCCGAAATAGGTTTACAGTAAGCAGACCCAGTCCGCGTAGGGGCGGCATTCTACTGCCGCCTGGAGAACGGCAACGGGAGCCAGCAGAGTGGCTCCCCTACGAGAATGGGGTCGCCGTCACGATTGTAAAGGTTATTCGGAGACACAACACTAGCCCCTCCCCCCTGGTAGGGCTTAGCATTACCCACATCGTGCTCACCGCCGACCGCGCGCTGCACTGGGCGCGGAGTCGTTCATCCTGAGCAGGTCGAAGGGCCCGACCCCGCGAGGCCTCGCGGTCTCAGAGCCTGCCCCTTCGTGCCACTCAGGGCAAGCTCTGACCTGTCCCTTCGCTATGCTCAAGGCAAGCTCTGAGCGCAGTCGCTTTTCGCTCGCGGGCGCAAGAGATTTGAGTCTGTGGATGCTCAACTGTCCCTCTGAGATGGCGTTGCCATCCCAACGGGATGGACAGAGCCACTCTGCCTCCACCAGGGGGTAAGAATCAACCTGTGCAGTTCCACGGTCAGAGGTCAGTTGCATTGACTTGAGGGAGCTTTTAGGAGTATATTTAAGTTTCTGGAACCATGCGGCTTCATGGCTCTCAGCTGACGGCGGCGGCGGCGTCTGCCCCACGAGGTGAGCTCTGCATGAGGAAACCCGACAGCGCACCAGCCCAGGGTAAAGAGGTAGAGGTGGACAAACTGGCTCGTAAGCTAGGGAAGTATGCACTGGTGATGGCGGTCTCGAAGCGGGCGCGCGAGATGAAAGAGCGCGCCGCGCGGATGCCGCTGGGGCCGAGCCCCGCCAGCTATATCGAACGCGCTCTGCGTGACGTCGCGAAGGGCAAAGTGAAAGTGGTGCGTGGTCGGGAGGAATAGAATCGGCAATAGCGCAGAATGCGAGCGCAACGGGACTACTACGAAATACTAGGCGTGCCGCGCGACGCGACCACGGAGGAGATCAAGCGGGCGTATCGGCGGCTGGCGCGCGAATGTCATCCCGATGTGAACCCCGGCGATGCCACCGCGGAGGCGCGATTCAAGGAGGTCGCCGCCGCCTACGAGGTGTTGAGCGATCCGCAGAAGCGCTCGCGTTACGACCGTTATGGCCGGGCCGGCGGGCGCGGAGGGATCGAGGATTTTGATTTCGGCGGTTTTGGCGACCTCTTCGAGTCATTCTTCGGGGGCGTCGGGCGCGGCGCGCGCGTGGAGGTCGAGGAGCGCGGGGCCGATCTACAGTACGACACCGAAGTCACTCTCGCCGAGGCCGCCCGCGGGGTGGAGCGCGCAATCGTCGTCTCGCGCATGCGGCCATGCTCCACGTGCGAGGGCGGCGGCGCCGAGCCAGGCTCGCGCCCGATGACCTGTCCCACGTGTCACGGCGCGGGGGAGGTGCGCCGCACCTCGAGCAGCCTCTTCGGCATGCGCTTCGCCACCGTCGCCACATGCGAGCGATGCCGTGGGCGCGGGCAGGTGCAGTCGCACCCATGCCCCAACTGCAATGGCGCCGGCCGCGAGCGGCGCAGCGATCAGATCACAGTGCAAATCCCGGCTGGCGTCGAATCAGGAATGCGCCTGCGACTGGCCGGCGAAGGCGATGCCGGGCTGCATGGCGCCGCCGCCGGTGATCTATACGTCAACGTTGACGTGGCGCCTGATCCCTTCTTCGAGCGTCGGCGGACGGAGCTGATCTGCGAGGTGCCTGTCGCGTTCACCACCGCGGCGCTGGGCGGCGCGGTGAAGGTGCCGTGCTTGTCCGGGACATCGGAGGTGCGGGTGCCGGCCGGGTCCCAAAGCGGCACCGTTTTCCGCCTCCATGGCAAGGGCCTGCCCGATCTCAACAGCGGGCGGCGCGGTGATCAGCATGTGGTGATTCGAGTTGTCGTCCCCACCCGCCTGACGGGCGAGCAGCGCAAGCTGCTGGAGAAGTTCGCGCAGGCCGGCGGCGACCGGCTGGGCGACGCAGAGCGCAAGTTGCTCGAACGGCTCAAAGAAGCGCCGGGGGGATAAGAGCCGGCAGTCGGCCGCGCGTCCAAGCCAAGACCTGTGTCATGCCGTCGAGGGACCTGCGCCCGGCCAGCAGTTAGCCCTCCCACCGCTCAAAACGCAGGATATCGTCGAGCCTGCGCTTGGGAACCCGCACTGTGCCCTCGCGGCTGCGGGTGACCGTCAGGGGCGCGTTTTCCTCCGCATCACCAGCCACCGCTTGCTCAGCGGGATAACCCAGGGCGATCACGGCGTAAATCTCCAGCCCCGCCGGGATGCCCAGCAGGTCGCGCAGCGCATCGCGGTTGACCGAGCCGATCCAGCAGCTCCCGATCCCGCGCCCATGCGCTGCCAGCAGCATGTTCTCCGCCGCTGCCGCGCAATCGGAGACGTAATTGCGGTTTGCCGCCGAGTCGGCAAGGATTACCATGTAGGCCACGGGTTCAGCGCCAGGCGGCGGCCCCATCCCCGCGAGCCACGCCACATTCTCGTGCATGCGCTCGACGAGTTCGGGCCGCGAAATTGCCAGGAAGCGGCACGGCTGCCGGTTGCCCGCGCTCGCCGCCAGCCGCCCAGCGTCGGCGACAGCCCGCAGATCCCCTTCCAGCACGGGGCTCTGCGCAAAGCGGCGGATGGTGCGGCGAGTCGCGATTGCTTGCTCCAGTTCCATCATTGCTGCTCATCCTCATCGCCGAAAGGATTCATTTCCTCCCCAAGGGCAAGGTGGCGAAACGATGCGGTGCGCACGAAGGCACGGATCTCATCCGCGGTCGGCAAAGCGGGTATGACCCCGGCGCGCTGAGTGGTGAGCGCTCCGGCGGCGTTGGCTGTGGTGAGCAGGTCGTCAAGGTCTTCCGCGCTTAAGCTGCCGTAGTCCTCGACCGCCACCAGCCCGGCCAGCATGGCCGCGACGAAACCGTCGCCGGCGCCGAGTGGGTCCACCGGCTCAACCATGAAGCCGGGCAAGTAGCCCCGGGCGCTGCCGTTATCGTAATAGCATCCCTGCTCCCCCCGGGTGACCACCACCAACCGGGGCCCGGCTTTCAGGATCTTCTCGCTGCCGGCGTCAAGATCCGCGGTGCCGGTAATGAACTCCCACTCCTCCTCGGCGAGCTTGACCACATCCGCCGCCGGCATCGCCTTCCAGATCCATTTCTTGGCGTCCGCGGGCGAGTCCCACAGCATCAGGCGCAAGTTCGGATCGTAGGAAATGCAAAGTCCGTTGGCCTGGGCGATCTCGACCGCGCGCAGGGTGGCCTCGCGGCTGGGGGAATGGGTGAGACTGACGGAGCCGAAGTGAAGCAAGGAGGCGGAGGCGATGTAATCTTCAACGATGTCGTCGGGATGCAGGAGGACGTCGGCGCCGGGGTTGCGGTAGAAGAAAATGTCCTTTTTGCCATCCGAGCGGGTGGCATTGAAGGCGAGGGTGGTGCGGCCGCCGGGCTCGCTCACCAGGTGGGCCGCCTCCACCGAGTTCTGCACCAGGGTGCGGCGCAGGAAGTCGCCGAAGGGATCGTCTCCGATCTTGCCGATGAACCCCGCGCGGACGCCGAGGCGCGCCAGTCCCACCGCAACATTGGCCGGGGCGCCGCCGGGCGCTCCCACCAGGGGCGGACACTCGGAAAGGCTGACATCCTTGGCGGTGGAGACGAAGTCAATCAGAAGCTCGCCGATGCAGACCGCAGTAGGCATATGAGCGAAACCTCCGGGCCTTCCTGATTGACGAGGCGCAGCCGGCGATTTGAGGGCAGGAGGCGCGCGCCCGTCTTACGAAATAGCCAGCCTGATGAGCGTCCGTCAGCCGCCCCAGGCAGAACAAGCGCCTCGCGTATTCCGCGGAGTCACGCCGCGCGCCGTGCTCCTGGGGCTGCTGCTGGTACCGATCAACTGCTACTGGGTCATCGTCGTCGAGGTGCGCTGGTATACCCTCGACGGGAGCTGTCTGCCGCTGTTCGTAACCCCCGTCTTCATGCTCGCCGTGGTTACCGCGGCCAACATCCTCCTGGGCAAGCTAGCGCCGCGCCGAGCGCTGCGCCAGGGGGAACTGCTGACGGTTTACATCATGATCGTCATGTCCGAGACGATGGCCGGCCACGATACGCTTCAGAACATGTTCGGTTCCATTACCCACTATGCCTGGTACACCTACCAGCACCCGGAGCTCAAGTGGCCCCAGACCTTCGGGCCGCTGCTACCGCGCCATCTCCAGGTGCTCGATATCAACGCCCTCAAGGGTTTCTATGAAGGCCACTCCACGATGTACCGCTGGTCCAACCTGGGGCCGTGGCTGGCGCCGCTGGCGTGGTGGTCATCGTTCATGGTGGTCATGGTGGCGATGATGCTGTGCCTCAACGTCATCCTCCGCCGCGCCTGGACCGAGCACGAGAAGCTGTCATTTCCCATCATTCAACTTCCGCTGGCAATGACCGAAGGCGGCAGCGCAACTGCGTTTTTCCGCTCGCGGTTGATGTGGGCAGGCTTTGCCGTTGCGTGCGGAATTGGCGTGCTCAACGGGCTCTATCTCTTCTACCCGACGCTGCCTTTTCTGAAGGTGCGCCATGGCGAGATGCACATAGATTTCCAGACCTGGCCGTGGGCCGCCGGTGGCAACCTGCCCCTGTCGTTTTACCCATTCGCCATTGGACTTGCATACTTCCTGCCGCTCGACCTTTCCTTCTCCTGCTGGTTCTTCTACCTGTTCCGCAAGGCCGAGCATGTGGGCGGGGCGGCGATGGGCTTCGATCGCTTGCGCGATTTTCCCTATATAGACGCGCAAGCGTCAGGCGGCTGGCTGGGTCTGACCGCGGCGCTGCTGTGGGTCGGGCGGCGCTGGCTATGGCAGGTGTTCACGACGGCGCTGGGCCGCGGCCCCCTGGACGACAGCGCCGAGCCGCTGCGCTACCGCACCGCCCTGCTGGGGCTGGCAGCCGGCCTCGCCTTCCTGGTCGCCTTTTGGCACCACGCGAACATGTCGGTTTACGTGATACTTCTCTTGTTCGGGCTCTACTTTGTCCTTGCAGTTGCGATGACGCGCGTGCGCGCAGAGCTCGGCGCGCCGCATGAGATCTTCCACGTCAATCCCACCCAGATCATGGTCACCGCCATCGGCACCAGCGCCTTGGGCTCGCGCAACCTGACCGGCATGGTCCAGACCTACTGGCTCAACCGCTGCTATCGCAACCATCCGATGCCCAACCAGCTCGAGGGGTTCAAGATGGCGGAGGTGGCGGCCATTGATTCCCGCCGCCTGCTGTGGGTAATGCTCGGCGCCACTTTCTTCGCGATGATTGCGACCTACTGGGCGCATCTGCACGAGTCGTACCAGAGCGGCGCCGAGGCCAAAGATTTCGGCTTCAAGTGGTGGGCCGGCGGCGAGGCATTCGGCCACCTCCAAAATTGGATCGAGTTCGGCGAGCCGGGACAGGCGGGCAATCGCATGGCCATGGCCGCAGGGTTTCTCCTTGTTGTCCTGCTGCGTTTCATGCGCTCGCGCTACCTGTGGTGGCCCTTCCATCCCGCGGGCTATGCGCTGGGCGTGAGCTTCGCCATGGACTACTTCTGGTTCGCTTTCTTCATCAGCTGGCTTGCGAAGTTAATCCTGACCCGTTACGGAGGCATGCGTACGCACCGCGCCGCGATACCTTTCTTCCTGGGGCTGATCCTCGGTGATTACGCCATCGGCTCGATCTGGGCCATCATCGGCCCTCTAATGGACGTCGAGACGTACAAGATATTCATCCGCTAAGGATCTGCGGCGGCGCGCAGATGTCCGCGCGCGATAACATAGCCGACTGGTGGGTTTGTCCCGCGCGAGGGACAGGTTCGCCTTCACCGGGGCGCGTAATGCAGGATGGCTTTGATAACGCCCACGGCGCCATCTACCCTGACTGCGAGAATGCCGACGGATACGCGAGAACTGCGCCGTACCATCACCGCGCAGCGGCGTGAACTGACCCTCGATATCGCCGGTCGCAGCCTGCATCTGACCAACCTCGACAAGGTCTTCTGGCCGCAGCCCGGCTGGCGCAAGGCCGACCTCATCAACTACTACATCGGCGTTTCCCCGTACATTCTGCCGCACTTGCGGCGCCGGCCGCTGGTCATGGTGCGCTACCCCGACGGCATCGCCGGCGAAAGCTGGTTCCACAAGGACGTCCCCGGCGGCGCGCCCAACTGGATTCAGACCATCCGCGTCAGGCACGAGGCGGAGAAGCGCGATGTGCACTACGTCGTCTGCGACGACCTCGCCACCCTGGTGTGGCTGGCGCAGATGGGGACGATCGAGATTCATACCTGGTCAACCACAGTTGACGATGTGACCAGACCGGACCTGGCAGTGTTTGACGTGGACCCGCAGACTGGTATATTTGCCGACGCGGTAGATGGCGCGCGCATGATCTGCGACCTGCTGGACGAGCTGCGCCTCAAGCGCTATCTTAAGACGACCGGCAAACGAGGTATTCACGTCTTCGTTCCGCTCAACCCTGGAGGCCTGCACGCCGAGGTCCGCGATTTCGTGCACCAGGCGGTTCTGCTTCTTGACCGGCGGTGTCCGGGCCAGTTCGCGCTCTCGTATCTCAAGGCGCAACGAAAGGGCCGCATCTTCGTTGACTACGCCCAGAATTCCTTCGGCAAGACCAACGTCGCGCCGTACAGCCTGCGGGCGACCCCTGACGCTACCGCCTCAACGCCGGTGCGGCGCAGCGATCTAGCGCGCGTTGATCCCCACGCCTACCGGCTCGACAATCTGGGGCGCCGGCTCGCAAGGAGCGGCGACCTGTGGGCGGGGCTCCACGATGGCGTAACGGTCACCGTTTCCGAAGCGCGGCGGCGATTGGAGGCGCTCTCGGGGTGACGGCGGTTTCCGTTTTGCGACGGCGCAGGTCGGCGCGATGCCCGGCGGCGCTCGGCCGTTTTCCAAGCAGGAGCGCGGCGCGACCACGGCGAAGCACCTTGGCGGTACACAGCTAGTTTAGCACTCTAGATCCGTCTAGGAGGTAAGTCACCATGCGCGGAGTCCACATCAAGCTGCTCATTCTCTGTCTCGTTTCGATGCTCGTTGTCTCGGGCGCGACCGCTGCGCCCAAGCTGAGCGACGCCAAGATCGAACCAGCCACCGCCTGGATCGGCGACCATGTGGTAATGACGGTGACGGTTGACGATCCTGCAAATGAGATCGCGAAACTCGAGGCCGTCGTCGTCGAGTACCCGGAGGTCGCCGGGCCGCTCAATGACCAGGGTCAGGGAGATGACAAGCAGGCAGGTGACGGTATCTGGAGCGGCGGCACCGATGTCCCCGACGAGGCGTTCCAAGGCACCTACCACATCGCCCTCTGGCCGCGCGACGCGGCCGGCAAAGCCTTCAAGGTTGACGACCAGTTTGTGAAGGTGACCGTCGAGTTGACGCTGAAGCCGCCGGCGCCAGCGCCCGCGGTGCCGACGCTTCGGGACGCCAAGATCGAGCCCGCCAGCGCCTGGATCGGCGACCACCTGGTGCTGACGGCGGCTGTCGAAGACCCCGGAAAGCAGGTCGCGAAACTGGAGGGCGTCGTTGTCGAGTACCCGGAGATCGTGGTGCCGCTTAATGACCAGGGTCAGGGCGATGACAAGCAGGCGGGTGACGGCATCTGGAGCGGAGGCTCGGATGTCCCCGCTGAGGCATTCGAAGGCACCTATCACATCGCCCTCTGGCCGCGCGATGCCGCCGGCAAAGGCTTCAAGGTTGACAGCCAGTTTGTGAAGGCGACCGTCGAGCTCACGCTGAAGCCGCCGGCCTCGGGCCCCGTCGTTCCCACCCTTCAGGAGCCCAAGATCGAGCCCGCTGCCGCCCCACCGGGCGCCCATGCCGTGCTGACAGTCGCCGTTAATGACCCCGCAAAGGAAGTCGCCAAGCTTGAGGTGGTGGTCACTGAATACCCGACTATGACTCTGCTCCTCACCGACGATGGGCAGGGCGATGACAAGCAAGCTGGTGATGGCATCTGGTCGGTGGGCATAGACGTCCCCGGCGAGGCTCCGGCGGGCACCTACCACCTGGCTCTGTGGCCGCGCAACGCTGCCGGCAAAGCGTTCGAGGTTAATGGGCAGTCCGTCAAGGCGACTATCGCGTTCGAGGTCAAGAGCCCCGAAGTCGCGCCGGAGCCCAGTGTTGACGCGCTGCGCGCCGCTGCTCTGCCGTGGAAAACTGAGGCCCAGATCGCCAAAATCAAGGGTATCGGGCGCCAGCCCGGCGAGGCATTCCGCTTTGTCGTGATGGGCGACAGCCGCACCAACCCCGAAGTGTTCGCCGCGCTTCTCAAGCTTGCGGCGGGCTTTCCGAAATTCGGTTTCTCCATGGACAGCGGCGACATTGTGCCCGGCGGCAAGCCCGAAGAGTATGCGTTCTTCTTCAACGAGATCAAGGACGTAACTTGGCCTTTCCTCGTTGTCGAGGGCAACCACGAGTTGGGGGCTTCCGGCGGCAAGCTCTTTGAGGAGCTTTTCGGGCCGACCGATTATTACTTCGACCACGGAGGCTTTCGCTTCGTCGGCCTCGATAACTCCCGAGGCATCGTTACGCCAAAGCAACTGCAATGGCTCAAGGAAGCGCTGACAACTGAGCTGCGCAAGATCGTGTTCTTTCACGCGCCGCCCGCGGTAATCGAGAAGTGGGCTTGGCACGCCTTCAGCGCTGGGGCGCAGGAACTCGCGGACCTGCTGGCCGAGAAAGAAGTTGAGCGGGTGTATGTCGGCCACATTCACGGGTTCGGGGTCGCTGACTACAAGGGCGTGCGTTACGTCCTGAGCGGAGGCGCTGGCGCCGGGCTTTACGAGCGGGTCGCGCCCGGCAACTTCCACCACATCGTGCTGGTCGAGGCGCTGCCCGAGGGCCTGCGGGAGACGGTTTACAAAGCCGACGGCTCGAGCTTCGTCCTCGACGCGGAAAAGTGGATCAAGGGCGAGGGACAGTAGAGCGGGCCTGACCGCAGAGGACACAGAGACACAGACTGGTAGGGCAGGCGCCCTCGCGTGCCAACCTGAAGCAACGTAGGACAGGAGCCAAGCTCCTGCCCTACATCGCATCGCGCCGTCAACAGGCCAATCGCATCCCTCCACGCAGGTCAAGGCCCCGCTCCTGCCGAAATTAACGCCGCTTTGACTCCCATACGGAGGGCGCGCGCCAGATGCCCAATTCCCCGCCGCTCGCCAAGCTCGTGAAGTTTGCGTCGTTCCCCGAGGTCATAACCCTCGCGCCGGTGGGGGATTTGAAGGCGCGGCTGCGCGCGGAAGGGGATTCTGCCTCGCGCGAGACCGAGGCCGACCTGCGCGCGCTGCTGGAGCTCTACTTCATTGACCAAGCGGATAACCGCCGCGCGTGGGAAGCGGCGCTCACCAGCCTGGCGCGCGCCGAAGGACCGGGGCGGGGGTTCCTCATCTCCGGCGCATACGGCTCCGGCAAATCCCACATGCTCGCCGCGCTGAGCTTGCTCGCCGAGCATCCCGCGGCGTGGAATCATTTCCTGCGCAGCCACCCCTGGGCGCGAAGCTTCGGGCGCGCGTTCGCTCCCGCGCGCAGACTGCTCGCGGTCACAGTTCCGCTCGATAACTATCGCGGCAGCGCTCACGATCTTGAATCCATCATTTTCAGCTGCCTCGAGGACGAGTTGCGCCGCCGCATGGGCGAGGAGGCGCCGACGCTGGTCGAGGAATCGGCATACCTCGACGCCTTCGCAAAGCTCATCCTTCCGCAGCGCAGCGCGCCGTTCTTGCGCTTTCTGACCGAGCTAGGCGAGAAGCGCGATTGGGAGCATCTCGCCGCAGAGGACCGGCCAGCGGCGCTGCGGCTGGCGCAGCGATTCATGCGCCGCGAGGGCATCGAGCTTGCCATTCAGCGCTCGCGCGGGGAGATTCTGGCGCGGGTGCGCGAAGTGATGCGCAGCGCAGGGTACGCCGGTTTGGTGCTGCTAATTGACGAACTGAGCCTTTTCCTGGCGTCAAAGGACAAGCGCGGGCTCGACGAAGACGCGGCATTTCTGCAATTCCTCGGCCAGCAGGCCAGCCTGCCGGCGCGTCCGGGGCGACCCGCGATGCCGCTGTGGATAGTGGCGGCGGCGCAGCGCAACCTGGAGGACGTGGGTGACATTGACTCCCACACCCTGCGCCAGATCCGCGACCGCTATGAAGCACATCACCTGTCGCTGGCGCAGTTGCGAACGGTGATCGAGCGCAAGCTGGTTGAGAAGCCGGAGCTTCATGCCTTTGCAGCCGCGGTGCGCGAGGCATGCGCGGCATGGGCCGGCGAGGGGAGGGAACTGCGCTTCAGGGCCGAGGAATTGGTTCGCACCTATCCGTTCAACCCGCTGGCGCTTGAGGTGTTCGAGGGCGCGGCGCAGTCATTCCTGTCGCAAACGCGCAGCGTCGTGCAGGCGGTCGGGCGGGCGGTGGCATCAGGCATTCTGGCGCAGCAACCGTGTGCCTTGATCTCTGCCGATGTCGCGTTCGATCTCGCCGCCGATCGCCTGGAGGGCCGACCGGAGTTGCACCGCTTCGACGCCGCGCAGCGGTTCTACTGTGAGAATGCCCGGCGCATCGCGCCGGAAGAACCCGAGCTCGTGGTTGCGTGCTTCAAGGCATTGGCGCTGGCGGCGCTGAGTGGGGCGCGCTGGATGGTGTGCGAAATCGCCGATGCGCTCGCGGGCTCCCCCGTGCGCGGCGACGAAGGGCTGACGTTCTACCAACGGGTCGAGGCGGTGCTCAAAGCGATGCGGCGCCGGGGCGCCTATATGGAATGCGCGACCCAAGCTGGGGATTTCACCGACCAGTATTACCTGGAACTGACGAGTGACGTCGGCGAGGCGCTGCGGCGGCGGCTGAATGAGATCGCGGATGCGCTCGGGGAGCACGATTCGCGAGTCTTTGAGCACGCAGCCGCAGCGTGCCAGGATCCGTCGTTCCCGCTTGCTCTGCTTTCCGAGCCGCGGCAGCAGCAATTCGAGTGGATGAATACGCTGCGCCGGGCGACGGTGGAGCGACGCGACTTGCGGCGCCTGCGCCCGGAGGAGTTGTCGCGTCTCGCTGAGGCCCTGGCGGCGCCGGGCACGGCGGAGAGCGGATGGCTGGTCATCGCCGACCTACGTGATGTTGCCGGCCAGCGCGAGGCGTGGCTCGATGCGGCCGGTCAGGTGGCTGGCCGGTGGACGCAGGCCATGCTCGCCTGGCTGCCCCGGGCGCTGCAAGAGGAGGAGGTGGAGACCCTGCGGGAGCATGCCGCGCTGCGCATATTGGCTGCGGATCCCACGTCACGGGAAGGCGAGCACGGGCGGGAGCTGGGGCGAGCGGCGGCGGAGCGCCTGACGCTTCAAGCAGCCGAAGCCGAGCGCATCGTCCGCAGCGCATACATGCAGGGCGAGCTGGTGCGAACCGACGGGCGCAGCGCCGAGCTCGCGAAGGTTGCGGCAAGCGGCGAGTGGGAGGACATCCTGGCCGGGGTCTTCGACTGGCCGCTGCGCGAGCTGTTGCCGCGGTTTCGCGAGGTGGCGCCCCGCAAGCGGCTGGCCGGGAAACAGCGCAGCACTTTTGTCATCGAGCAATTCCTGCGGGCCGGCGCTTCAGCGCCGCCGCCCGATTCGGCCCTGGAGGATGCGCTGGTGTCCTATATGGAGCCGCTGGGGCTGGCACGGGGCGACCGCGGGCGCTGGACCATCTCGGTGCGGGGAAGCGCTGCCGCGCAGGCCATGTTACAGACATTACCGGCGCGCGAGTCGGCGGACAGCCTGGCGGCCGCAGAGGTGGTGCGTTTCGCCGACTGCGCCGCGATGATCGAGAAAAGCGAGTGGGGCCTGACGCCGGAGATGGTCGAGCTGGTGATCGGGGCGCTGGTGCGCGCTGGATACCTGGTGGCGCTGGACGGGTTCATCAAGCCCATCGCTTTCGCGCGGTTGGGCACCCCGCTGTCGGATCACATCGTTTACCTGGCGCGGGCGCTGCCCCTGCCGCCGGAGCAGGAGCAGGGCGCGCTGAGGGTAGCTCACGCGCTATTCGGACAAGCGCCCGCGCGGCTCGATTTGGAGCAAGAGGGCGAGCTGTGGGCGCGGATCTGCGAGTGGGCGAATGATGCGCCGCAGCGAACGCAGGAGCTGGTGCAGCGGCTGGTCGCCCTCTACACCTCTCTGGGCCAGGGACCGGCGGAATGGGCGGACTCCCGGCGCGCCCTCGATGCCGCGCAGGAGCTGGCCGCTGCGGTCCAAACCGATGCCGATGCGCCCGACGGCCTGGCGGCGGTCGCCCAAAAGGCGGACCTCGCGAGCGCGCTGCAACCGCTGCCGGCGCTGGGCGAGTTCATGCGCGAGGGCGCCGACGCGGCGGCCCTGATGTGGCGCTATCTGAATGATCAGCGGCTGAGACTGGCGGATGGCGACCTGGCGTCCTTGCGTGCGGAACTGCTGGCGCTGCTTGCGCAGGGTGAGGGCATCATTCCGGCGCGCGGCGAGTTTGGCAAGCAGGCCAGCGCGTTTCTTGCCGGATATAGTGCTGCTTATCGGCGCCATCACGCCCAAGTGTATTCTGTTGCGCGCTTCCGCGCATACGCCGACCTACGGCGGTCGCCGGAGCTTCGAGCGCTGCTGACGCTGGCGCCGCTCGCGCTCGCCGGCAACCGCGCGGCCGCGGCGGAGGCGACGCTTCGGGCGCAGATGGAACGTCACTGCGCGGGTGGGCGCCTTGGCGACGCGCTCCGCCGGCAGCCCGTGTGCCCCGATTGCGGCCTGGCCCTGGGAGCTGATATCGAGCTTGTCAAGCCCGAGGAAATCCTGGCCGATTGTCGGCGCGCGGCGGTCGAGCAGCTAACGGAACTCGCGGCGCGTCGCCCGCGATTGGCGAAGGCGCTCCGCGCGGAGACCGATTCTGTCAACGCGCAGGCCGTCCAGCGCGCCCTTGACTTACCTGCGGACGCGCCGGCCGAATCGGTGCTCGAAGCCTTCTCGCCGGCGATCATTGAATGGCTTGCTGCGGCGCTGCGAGCGCGGCCCGCGTCACGGGCGCCCATATCGGAGCTTCAAGCCTTCCTGCGCGGCAAGCGGCTGACGCGCGAGCAGGCGCTGCGCGCCTTCGCGGAGTGGCTCTCCGCGCACGGCGCGGCTGCGGATGACGATGCCATCGAGTTCGAGTAGTGCGGTCGAGGCGCAGGCGCAAGACCCGGCCCGACCAAGTTGCGACCTCGCCCACCCCGACTGGTAGCCGACGCTTGATCTCGTAAACCTGCAACCGCTCCCACGTCGCCTGACCCTTACCCAGTTTCCGGTAAGGCGACGCTGAGATGCTTCACTGGGCGTGCCCACGCTGTCGCGCGAGCACGCTTCGTTCTGCATGACAGGAGCCGGGACCTGTCATTCAGAGCATAAGCGAAGAATCTCGCCTCCGCAATTCGCAAACTGGGTAACCGTCAGCCACGTCGCCACTTGACAAATGCCTCCTGGCGGTGTAGAAAGACTCAGGCGAGGAATGACGCCAAAGGAGGTAAGGGGAATGATGAATGGGAGGTTGGGCAAGTCTGTTGCGGTCGTGGGGCTCCTGACCTGTGCAGCGCTGCTATGTGGCCTGGCGGCGCCAGCATTGGCGCAGGGCTGGCCGGTGCCGGAGGTGGTGCTGGAGGTGCATCCAAACGAGCGGGGGGACGGAGTCTCCGCGGTCGCGGGCAACCAGTTCATTGGGGCCGCGCCATGGTCCAAGCCGGTGCCAGGACCGGTGGCAACTTACTGGTGGCAGGACTATGTGTTTGCAGCCAGTGGTCACCTGTGGATTCAGGTCTGCGCTCAGAACTGGAGCAAAGCGCAGAACGGCGGGACCGACGATGACAACACGATGCTTTTTATTAACGGAGTGTTCCCCGCCGACTGGGATGGGATTCAGACCGGAGTTCCAGGTGCGTCGCAGTGGCGAGGTGATCTCGAGAAGGCTCAGCGGTGGACGTTGCGCTTCCTGGTCATGGGCAAATCCGGAAAGCAGCTCCTCCGGATCGGAGCGGACGAGACCCCTGTAGTCTGGTGGGTCAAGGTCACCGACCTCGAGCCAGGGGAGATCATGCCTTAGTAGGGGAGAGGTGGCGGCCGCGAGCCGCCCAGGTGACCCCTGCGCCAATCGGGTTAAACGGCAGTCAGTGAGGGCCCGGCGTCAGATGCCGGGCCTTTGCTGCCTTCGTTCGGCGCCAGGCGCAACCCGAGTTTCTGACTGCGCCGGCCACCCTTTGTCCAGCCCGGCGCAGAATGGGCAGACGCGGGCTGAGAGCAGCAAGATTGCGCCCGCCGCTAGCGCACTGCTCAGCGCGCTCGAAGGACTGTTCGAGCGCCAGGGGGAACGGCTGAGACGAAGGCTCGGAGGCCAGGAAAGGGAGGATGAGTAGGAGGGAGGAGCGGAAATGAGCCGGTCTGGCTGCGGCGGGAGAAGGCGATTGCTGTTGGTGGGAGCGCTGGTTGTAGGCTTGACGGTGGTGCACTGGACCGGCACTTCCCTTGCAGGACGGGCTGGCGGCTGGACGCTGCGGGCGAGAGGTGACGGGGTGGCCCAGACATGGCCGGACTTCCGGCCGGTGGCAGGCCCTCTACTCCATTTGCGGAGCGAGAATCAGTCCACGGCCAGCGCCGAGACGGAGGCGCCGAAGCTGACGCTCCCCTACGCGGTCTCCTGGTGGATCTATGTGACGCAGGAGAAATACGACGATCTCATCGTTTACCAGGCAAAGGACGAGCAAGGCGCGCCCACGGATGTGAAGCTGATGTTTCGGGAGGCGGAGGCAAAGTTGCCGGCCAACCCGGAGGAGTGGCGAGGGATAGTGTGGGTGGAGGACGGAAGCGGGTGTCACAGCGTGGCCCCCATTGGCCGGCCGGGATGGCATCGCTTGTGCCTTGATCGCAAGAGCGAAAGCGCGGTTGATCTGCTCATAGATGGCACGCTGGTCGGAACCTATGCGGCACGCAGCGCAAAGCCTGCTCGCCTGATAGAGGTGGGCGACTTCAGCGCGTCGGACGGCGCCGGAGAAGCCTACTGGGGCGAGGTTAGGATTGCCCCCGGCGGAGAGGGGTCGGCCGGGGAGGCAACGCTAGGGGGGTGGCGATGCGCTGCCTTCGGAGCGGGAGTCGCGGAACTGGACCGCGGATGCGAGGGGGTGCGGCAGGCCAATCTCTATCTCCGCAGCAGCAGCAAGGCCAGTTGCGAAGCCGAGTGGGGAACCCTGGGCCGCGAGATCGAGATACCCTATCACTTCTGGTGTCAGGTCTATGTGTCTGAGCAGCCCTACCAGGATTTCAAGGTTGTCTGCCCGCTTGCCGCCGATGGCCAGCCCACGGACATTGAGATAGAGTTCGACGAGAAGCCAGATGCAGCAGCCTCTGGATCTTCCGAGCCTTCTCAGCAAGGATTCATCTGGGTGACGGATGCCCAGGGGCGCCACAGCATGGGCTCAGTAGCGCGGGGTGTCTGGCACGAGTTTGCCATCACCCGCCGTAAGCCCGGGGAGGTTGCCTTGTGGATTGACGGCGCTCCCGTCAAGACCTTCGCCTCCCGCAGCGCGAAACCGGCCGCCTCTTTCCGATTCGGAGATGCCGCTTCCGAGACGACCTGTGGTGAGGCCTATTGGTTCTGGATTCGCCTGGTGCAGATACCCAAGGAATGAGCAGGTGCGATACTCGCGGCCTCGACCCCCGAGGCTCAGTGGGACCTGCCTAGTGCTGTTTTGCAAGATTGCTGTTACCTGGCGGTGACCCTCACCCCGCCTCTCCCTTGAAGGGAGAGGGGTTGGGCCGCGTTTCTCCTCTCCCTGCCAGGGAGAGGATTAAGGTGAGGGTGAAATGTAACAACAGACCTGCAAGAAAGCACTAGGCGCGTCTCCGCCTGGCAGCTGCATCGGCGCACATCACTCCACGACGCGGATGTAGTCAATTTCGACGTGCGCGCTGCGGGTGAAACATGGGTCGAGGCGCAGGCGCAAGACCCGGCCCGACCAAGTTGCGACCTCGCCCACCGGCAGCGCGTACTCGTGGAACTCGCCGTCCGCTGCCAAGGGGAAGCTGTAGCTCGTCGCTTCGCTCTCTTGGGCGAGGGTGGTGCGCCAGAACAACTGGCCCTGGCCTGGCACATCCACGCGCATCCGCACCAGCACCCGCCGATAGCGCGCCGCGTCAATCTCGACCGGCGGGCCGAAGAAGGCGGGGTCATCGCTAGTCGTCGTTGCCTTGAGCGAGCCACCTTCCGCGCGCACCTCGGTCATCCCCATGACGCTGCCCCAGCCCTCGTCATCGCCGGGGGTATTGAATTCCCAGGCGAGCTTGTAGCGCCCCATCGCCACGTCGTAGGGCCCGAGGCCGACATCCTCGGGCACGATATCGTGGTGCGCCGCCGGCGCATTGGTGAAAACGCGGCGCACGGCATCGAGGTATCCGAACCCGTAGGGCTTGGTGGGCTCGATGTGGGAGCCCTCGCCGAACTCATTCCACGCCTCGATGATGACCATGCGCGATTCCGGCGACTTCCCTCGCGTTTCCAGCAGTGTTTTCGCGCGGCGGCACATATCCTCGAACCTGTCAGGCGTATTGCCATAGCGCACCAGGGCATCATCGCCGGCCCACGGCCGGTTGTCCCAGCCCGGGCTGAGCGGCAGGATGTAACGAATCTCGCCGCGGTCGAAGAACTCGCGCCATATTTTCTCAAAACCGCTGACCATGGTGTCATAAGGCGCCCAGCGCTTGCCTTCAGCTCCAGCGCTGGGGTAATTGTATGCCGTCGCCGCGTCATAGCCCTCGCGCGCCAGTTGAGGCGCCTGACCGGGCACCGCGCAGCCGACGAGATAAAGCCCTGGCAGGCCTTCAGCGCGACACAGGGCGCGCATCTTCTCGAACGCCGCCCGCACCGCCTGACTACCCATGTCCTCGCGCAGCCGGTCGGGAGTGAAGATGACGACCATCGGCTTGCCGTCCACCGTCTGGTATTCCGGCAGCTTGAAGTAGTTGTCGAGCCAGAAGCGAGTCACAGCCAGCAGATCTTGCTCCGAGGAGGTCTTCGGCGGGTTGTGATTGGCCCACAGCAGGCAGAACTTCAGATGGTTGCGGTAGCGGGCGTGCATATAGCCGTCGTGCAGCGCGTGCATCAGGCTGGTGCCCCCCTGGCACCAGTACCAGTCGTAAACAAAGAAGTTGATGCCGTGCTCGACCGCCCACTTGATGTGCCAGTCCGCGACCTCGGGATCGCCCTCGCGATAGAAGCCAAGGTAAGGTATCGGGAAGCGCGCGCGATCTATCGGATCCCAACTGCCGGCCGACTTCCAGCCAGGGAAGTAATACACGCCCACCTGCCACTCACCCCGAGCCGGGCGCGGCTCGGGCACATAGGGCTTGCCATCAATCATTGCTGGCTGCGCCGACGGCGGCGTGGTGTATTCCACCTTCGCGTCGTAGGTTTGCGCGTCCAAGTTATCGCCGGCGATGGTCACCGTCATTTCAGCGACACCTGGCTGCGTGGAAAGCACGGGCCAGCGAAACTCGGCGCGGTCCCCAAAACCGACAGTCCCCGCCGCCTCAGCCGCGACAGTCTGCGAGCCAGCAATGAGGACCCCTTGAGGCACGCTCAGGGTTGCGCGCAGCCCGGTGATCGGCTCACCGCCGCGGTTGCGCACGACGCCGATAATGCGCGACTCGCGGCCCACCCGTGCGACGGCGCGCTCGGCGCCGAAATCAAGCAACTCGAGGTCCGGCGGACCTGCGGGGGCGGCGCGCAGCGCGACGCTTGCAATCTCGAATCGAGCGTTAGGCTCCAGCGACGGAGCGACGCCCAGGGCAACGGCCCTTCGCTGACCCGGCGCCGCTCCGGCAATGAGGACGTTGTAGGTGTGGAATCGCTTGTCCGTTACCAGCGGGAATGCTTTGCGCCCTGCGCCCGGCACCCCCTCGGACATGACCTGGGCCTCCCCTATGCGCCCGGCGTCCACGCACATGCGCAGCACGAGCCAGGCGAGGCCCGAGGTGTCGGCGGTGATACGCGGCGAGATCAACAGGGGCGCGGGACCGGTCACGCGCCCCAGCAGCTTTCCGGCCGCGCGCTCCACTTTCACGTCGCGCAAAGCCTGCCAGCCCGCAAAGCCGGCAAGGCCGGAAGCGAAATCCCAGGAGGTCTGATCGGTGGCGGCTAGCTCGGTCTGCACAACGCGCACATAGTCAATGGCGATCTTCGCGTTGTCGGGCGGATCGAGACGCAGACGCACGATCTGCGGGTCGCCCTGCCAGAACGGGTAGATGACGTAGGTGTGAAACTTGCCGTCGCCGGAGACCTCAAAGCCCGCCTCACGTCCAGGACGAAAGCCGCCGTAAGGTTCCTCGGTCGTTGGCGCCCAGAAGATCTCGGCGGCCCCGCCCCGGTCGCTGGACATACGGACCTCGAGACGTTGAGCGATGGAAGTGGCGAATGGCCGCATCGGCCCCAGCATGATCGGATCCTGGTCGCGCGTTTCGGCGCATAGGGCGCCGTGCGCGATACGCAGGTTGCGGACCTGATCATTTGCGGACCAGCCCTCCAAATCGCCGGCCGTGTTGAATTCCCAGGCCGGCAGTTCGGTGGCGGCGCACACCGTCACTGCAATCGCTATGAGCGCGAGGGGGAAGAAAGCGGTCATGGGGCGCATGGTCAACCTCGCTGTGGTGATGACGAGACAGCGTTCGGCGCGGTGGCCGCAGAAGCCTGCCGGCGCAGCCGGCCAGTCGCTTGGTGTACAACGCGCGCTCAGACCTTGCGGAAGATCAGGCAATAGTGGTGGTGGTAGTTGGGGACGAAGACCTTGGGGTAGCCCCAGATGCCGAGGGGCTTGGTGTTCTGGCACCAGATACGTTCGCCCTGAAATAGGAACCTCCGGCTAATGCGCCGCACCAGGTCCCACGCCAGGGGTTTCACCTCGCCGTCGGGCGCGCGCAGGTTCTGCGCCACCACGACCAGGTACTTCCCCGCCGCCAGGCATCGGTGCACGCGATCGAAGACCTCCCCCACCGCCTCGATGAACTGCGGGTAATCCGTGATATTCCCCAGGTCCTGCGGCAGGTCGGAGTAGTGGGTGTCGAGCCGCTGCTTCGCGCGCAGCTTGTGCTTGGATTCGACGCCGCCGCGGCTGGTGCGCAGCATGTTCCAATACGGCGGTGAGGTGATGACGAAATCGAACTGCGGCAGGCCGCGGCTGAAAGCCAGGCCGGCTGACTCCAGCTCCGGGCGCAGTGCCGCCCACAAGCCCGGCTTGGCGATCTCCATCGCGTCGCCTTGGATCACGGCCTGGTATGAGCCGTCGAGGCTAAGCTGAGCCAGCCGCCGCCGCACTACACCCGCATAGCGCGGCGATAGCTCGATGCCCACCCCGTTGCGCTCTTGTTCTGCGCACGCGACCAGGGTCGCCCCGGAGCCGAGGAACGGATCGAGGACGAACTGGCGCCGCTTGGTGAAGAAGCGCAGGAAATCAGCGACCATCTCTTCGGGGAAGCGGGCGGGGTGAAGCTCGGTGGGTTTGTTCTGATAGTAACGCGGCGAATCGCACACGAACCACGTGCGCGTGAACTTGATCCACTCCGTGCCGGTAAGGTCATTGAGATCGTTGTGTCTCTGCGGCATTGCGTCATGTGCACGACGGGCAGGAGACAAGGCTCCTGCCCTACGGTTTTCCGTGTCGCTGAGGTGACCAGGATCGTTGCGAGGGCGTGCCATACGTTGGCCTAGCGGACCTCCTTGACCTCCCCTTCGCCGTCGGCGATGGCGTAATCCTTTTCCGGCTCCGCATCGTCGGCATCAGCATCGAGCGCCGCCGTGTCCCCGGTCTGCTTGACCGCGACGCCGCCGCGAGTGAGCGGGACCACGTAAACCTCCCGCGGGCGACTGCCATCGGCGGGGCCGACATAGCCGCGCTCCTCCATCATGTCCACCAGCCGCGCGGCCCGCGTGTAGCCGATGCGCAGCTTGCGCTGGAGCATGGAGGCGCTTGCATACTTGGTCGCGAGCACGAAATCCAACGCCTTCTCGAACATCTCGTCATCTATGGCATCCTCGCCCCCGAGGCCGCCCCTGACCTGGGCGGCAATCGGCTCGGCGAGAAACTGCGGCTTGGCCTGCTGCTTGAGGTATTCGACGAGGACCCCGATATCGCGCTCGCTGATGTAGGCGCCCTGGATGCGCACCGGCTTGGTGGCGTCCATCGGGTAGAAGAGCATGTCACCGCTGCCAACCAAGCGCTCGGCGCCATTGATATCGAGGATGGTGCGCGAGTCCACCTGCGAGGCGACGGCGAAGGCGATGCGTGATGAGATATTGGCCTTGATGACCCCGGTGATGACGTTGACCGATGGGCGCTGAGTCGCCACCGCCAGGTGAATGCCGGTGGCGCGGGCGAGCTGGGCCAGGCGGCAGATCGAGGACTCGAACTCGGTCGCGGCCTGCATCATGAGGTCTGCGAGCTCGTCAATCACGATGACCAGGTAGTACATCGGCTCCAGGCCCTCTTCGGCCGCCGCCAACTCGTTATGGCTCACAATGTTGCGCACGCCGAGATCGCTGAAGCGCTGGTAGCGCGCCTCCATCTCGCGAATGGCCCAGCGCAGTAGCCCGGCAGTCTGCTTGGCGTCGTGGGCCACGGGGGCGACCAGATGCGGGATGCCTTCGAACAGGCTGAGCTCCACGCGCTTGGGATCCACCATCAGGAACTTGACTTCGTCGGGGCGGGTCCGCAAGAGGATGCTGGCGATCATCGAGTTGAGGCAGACGCTCTTGCCGGTGTTGGTGGCGCCGGCGATGAGCAAGTGCGGCATGCGCTTGAGGTCAGCGACACAGCAGTGGCCGGAGATGTCTTTGCCCAACGCGAAGGCCAGCGGCGAGGGATTCTCCTTCATCTCCGGCGATTCTATGATTTCCTTGAGGTTGACGAAGACGACCTCGGGGTTCGGCACCTCGATGCCGATGACGCCCTTGCCCGGCACCGGCGCCTCGACGCGCACATCGAGCGCTGCCAGGGCGAGCGCCAGGTCATCGGCGAGGTTTGTGATGCGGCTCACGCGCACCCCGGGCGGCGGCTGAATCTCGTAACGCGTCACTCGCGGCCCGCGCTCGATCTCGACGACCTTGGCGTCTATGCCGAAGCTGTGCAGGGTGCTCTCGACCAGCTCGATGTTATCACTGACGTCTTCGCGCGCCGGCCGGCTTTCAACCTCGGACAGCAGGCTTGTCGGCGGTAGCTTGTACGGCGAAGACGCGGGCGGCTCCGCCAGCCCTTGTTCGGCGAGGCTCAACTGCTCGGCGGGCGGCTTGACCTTTCTTGGCCGCGGCTCGGCGATTCCTCGCGGCGGGGGCAGGGCCGCCGGTTTGGGCTCTGCCTGTGGCTGCGCCGGCGGAGGCTGAGCTGGAGCAAGGCGTCGCTCGGCGACGGTTCGCGGCACGCTGCGCGTTGGACGCTTAATGGGTTGCGGCAAAGCGGGGCGTTTTCGCGCGCGAAGCGCACGAACGGTGCCGGCCGCCGCCAGCGCCGCGGCTGAAATGCCCCGCCCGACGCCAGCGGCCATTGCTGCTAGCGGCCTGTCAACCAAGATAGCGAGCGCCGCGACGCCGGTGAGAATCAGCACGATGGCTCCCAGTAGTGATCCCAGCGTTAACTTGAGCAGCTCCGCCAGCAGCACGCCCACCAGGCCCCCCGGTTCGCTGGTCATATCGCGTCCGAATACACCCTCCGCGGCCGCAGTAAGCTGATAGAGGGCGAGGAGCACGACAAAGAGCACAGCGAGACTGATGGCGGTGGAGCGCAGCGGGGGACGGTGGCGCTGGGCGATGAGAATCGCACCGCTGATCAGCAAGCCAATGGCGACGACCAGTGCACCCAGATCTCCAACCGCAAAGCGCAGCGCCTGGCGCAGGTAGTGAGCGAGAAATCCTGCATTGGGGAAAGTGCTGAGGGCGATAATCAGACCCAGGGCGAGCAACCCCAGGCCGATGACCTCGTGGCGGATGCGCCGGTGGCGGCGCTCGCCGGCGATCGGCGACGCCTTAAGCTGCGCGCGTGCGAACTGAGCGCGCACGCTGCGACTTTTCATGGCCTGCTCCTGTGCTTCGAATATGGCTGCAATAAGGTTGGGTAACGCTGGTCGGCTTGAGGCCTGAAAGTAAGCGTATGATACCAGATTTGCGCTCACCGCGCAATCGGTTGCCTGGCTGGGCCGTCCGGGTCTGACTATTTTCAGTGGGGATGCCGATGGGCACGTCAACGCCTCGCCCTTTCAGGGCTACTTCGCCCTGCGACTCGTGCTTCGCAGCGAGCCTACTCCGCCGTAGTAGCCTACGGCTACGAAGGCCGGAAGCGCCGCTTCGCAGAGTAGTAAGCCCGCGAAGCAGGGAGAGGTTTACCCGTTGTAGCCTCGGCGAAGGCGGGCCGGGTGAGGCTTGTCCGCCGCAGGCGGGGTGCGCGACTCGCGCATTTCACCCCCACCTGGGTTCTCCCCCTGGTAGGGGGCTTAGCACTACCCACATCGTGCTCAACGCCGACCGAGCGCTGCACTGGGCGCGGGGTCGCCCCGCCGTCGCCGCGACGGCTATGGCGGGCAGGCTGACCCCGCGATTCGCGGCTCGCCTGAGGCGAGTGAACTTCAGCGCTTGCGCGCCTTTGGCGCGAAGCCGCGCCCGGTTCAAGCGCCAGGCTTCCCGATAGCGCCGTTCATTCCCACGAATCGAGATGTGGGTAATGGTGAGGGGGTGGAGGCGCGGTCTATGCGCCCGATCCCCACTCTCCGAAGTCACACCCGGCCGCCCGGATGAATTGACATCACTGGGTCCCGCCGGTACAATCTGGCGGTCGTCACCAGCGGCAAACGAGAGGTGAGCGCATTGCAGATGGCTTCCATCCGGCGGCAGTTGTCGCCGGTCCCAGCCGCGATTGTTCTGGTCTTTGCGCTGCTGATCATCGCGGCCACGATTTGGCTCTTGCGGCTGCCGCTTCAGTTGTTCATCATTGCCGCGCTCGTGGCGCTGGGCATCAGTCATCCCGTTAACTGGCTGGAGCAGCGTCGGGTGCCGCGCATCGTGGCGGTGATCGGCATGCTGGTGCTGATCGTGGCAGTGATCGCGTTCCTCGCCGTCATTTTCGTACCCCGCCTGATCAGTGAAGCGGCGGACCTGATAGATAAGATCCCCGGCTATTCTAATGACCTGCGCTCGCGCCTCGCGGAGGTCACCGCGAAGTACCCGGAGATTCAGAAGCAGATCGCGGAAACCGACATATTCAAGGAGGCCACCAAGCGAATCGGCGCCTTTCTCGCCAGCGGATGGCAGTTCGCCGGGCGGCTGGCAGGCGGCATCGTAGCCGGCATCTTGCTCCTCATCACCATCGTATTCATGCTGGCCAACCCAAAGCCCCTGGTCAACGGCATCCTCGGCGTGGTGCCCGAGCCATGGTCGGAACGCGCGGGGGCGATCGCGGGGCTTCTGGAGGATCGCGTCCGGTCGTGGCTGCGGGGCCTGGTCATCTTGGGCGGCATCATCGGCGTCATGGTGGGCATCGGGCTGTACTTGCTCGAAGTGCCCTACGCGGCGCTATTCGGGGTCTTGGCGGGGCTGCTGGAGATGATTCCCACCGTGGGGCCGGTGCTGTCGGCCATCCCGCCGATACTGGTGGCGCTGGCGCTGGACCCGATCAAGGGGCTCTACGTCGCCCTCCTCTTCATCGTGGTGCAGCAGGCCGAGAACATCCTCGTGGTGCCCTTCGTTATGCGGCGGCAATTGCAGTTGCACCCGGTATCCACTATCTTCGGCTTCCTCGCCATGGGGACCCTTTTCGGGCTCTTCGGCGCCATTATCGCGGTGCCTACGGTGGCCTGCATCAAGGTGCTTTACGATGAAATCTACTACCCCTGGGCCCACCCGTCGGCAGCGCTCGCGGACGCGGTCACCCCGGCGGAGCCTTCGGCTGCCGTAGAACAGCCGCCAGAGACCCAGGAGCCGGCACCACCGGGATTGTGACCGCCCGGATGCCTCGCCTTCTTCGCCCTGGCCGGGGCCAGTCGGCCTTTACCCTCTGACTGGAGACCAGCGGTCAGATCATGCGCGCGGCATAGATCATATCCACCAGCTCCATAGTGCGCACCGCGTCGCCGAAATGGGTCTCCGGCAGGCGCCCCTGCTTGATACAGTCAATGAAGTGGCGATTCTCGGCGAAGAACCCCAGGCGCTTGTAGGGCTCGTCGGTGCCGACCAGGTCGCGGCTGCGGATCTCCTCCCCTTGCGGCTCGTTATCTTTGTAGATAACAGCCCGCTCGTCGGTATCAATGAAGGCCGAGATGCCCGCAGCATGCATCTCCAGCGTATGCACGCGCTTGCCGACCGCCCAGTTGGTCAAGAGCATGCCGGTACAGCCGCTCTCGAAGCTCAGCAGAGCATTGAAGCTATTCTCATACTCGGCGTTCAGCGCGCGGATGTCGCTCGCCGCGCACACGACCTCCCCGCCCATCCACCGCAGCGCATCCACCGCGTGAATCGCGTCACAGGTCAGCACATCAATCGCGCCGCCGTAGTACGGCGGCGCGCCCAGCGTGTTCTTGTAGAACGTGGCGACGCACTGAGTCAGCGGGCCGCGCTCCTCGACGCGCGCTTTCGCCGCGCGGACGGCGGGGATGAAGCGGCGGTTGAATGCCACCATGGTCAGGCATCCGCTGCGCTCGGCGGCGCGCGCCATGTTGCGCGTCTGCTCCGAGGTTACCCCCGGCGGTTTCTCGATGAAGACGTGGCGTTTCTGCGCCAGGCATTCAATCACCAGGTCGAAAAGTTGGTGCGGCGGCATCAGGATATAGACCGCGTCGGGAGCGGTCTGTTCGAGCATTTCTTTATAGTCGCGATAACGCGCCGCGATGCCGAACTTGTCGCCGGTGGTTTGCAGCCGTTGCTCATCAAGGTCGCACAGGCCCACCAACTCGACGTCATCCATCGCCGCCAGCGACGGGTAGTGCACCGAGTTGGCCATTCCGCCCGCGCCGATCAACCCCAGTCTCACCCGCTCCATCTCACTTCCTCCTGTTGTCATATCGCCCAACGCCCGCCGCGCCCGCTCACGGCCACGGGAAGAACGGCGCGGGCGCCCTGGTGACGAAGCTGAAGACAGTCCATGCTACGGCGGAGCTGAACTCGCCGAGCACGAGGCCCAGGAACAGCGGCCGCGCCTTGACGTATAGGCGCATGCCGCCCCAGCGCAGGATTAGCCCCTTGACCACCCACGCCACCAGGCAGGGGAACCAGAACACGATCATGGTCCACGAGGCGCTCACCGCGTAGCCCAGGGGATGAAAGGGCCACCACGCGAAGGTGGAGCGCATGAAAGCGAGAAAGGCGGTGAGCACTGCGCCGACGATGAAGAAGGTCGGAGCGAACCATTTGTAGAGGTCGCGGCCGCGCATGGCTGCGGCGTTTTGCTCGAATCCCCAGATGCTGTTTCCCGCGTACACGTAGGAGTAAAGGGTAACGGCCCCTTTGCGATAGGGTATCCACAAATGAAGCGCGCTGGCGACGAGCATGGCCGCCGGGATGGCGATGGCGAAGGCCCAAAGCATGGACCGGCGCCGGAGCTGCACGCCATCACTGATGCGCAGGCCATCCATGAAACCGGTCAGCAGCAGGCCGCGTAGGTCGCGCGCGAAAACCGCATCCACGAACGAGAGCACGGTGAGGTTAGCCGGCCCCAGGACCGTTCGCGAGCTGAATACAGCGACTACGTCCATGGGGCGAAACGAGGTCTCGGTCATGAGCAGCCCGCCCTCGGAGACGCTGCGCGCCATGACCACGGCGACGATGAAGAGATAGACGAGCATCTCGAGCGCGGCCATCCACAGGCTCATGCCGGCGAGAACGCACCAGGCGACGGAGCCGACGAACGAGGCGATGAGCCCGAAGAAGGCCACCCGGTAGGGAATCATTTCCTCGCTGTCATCCACGCTCGGATCGTTGTGGAGCGCTTTGTGCGCCACCCGGCGCAGGTGGGGCCAGCTGATGCGCGCCAGGTAGAACACCAGCACGAAGTAGGCGCCCATCGCCTGGTAGCCCTGCATGATGCGCGTGGGATAGAGGGGCATCCCCTCGGGCTCCACGCCGAACATGGACGCCACCACATCCTGGGCCCGGGTGAACAGGAAGAAGAACCACAGGCTGAAGATAAGATCGGTGGGCAGCATATAGCTGAAGCCGATTGCGGCGAAGGAGAGGTACGCAGGGGTCCACTGCATGTCCCTCCACGGGCGCAGGCTCGGCAGGTAGCTGTTGATGGTGTGAGACAGCGCCACCTCGGGCACTGCCGGATAGACGATGTGGAGGCCGTTAAGGGTGAAGATGATGGTGGGGATGGCGAATCCGAGCCAAGTGAGCTTGTTGCGAAAAAACGGGCCCGCGGTTTCCTCGCGCGCCATTTCCAGCGGCAGTTGCACCAGGGCAAACGGCAGCCGCTCGTGATCCACCCACTGGCGGCGCAGGATGGCGGCGAGGCACAGGAAGCCCAAGAAGACGAAAAAGATCAGCACGCACCAGGAGGCGATGGGCGGGACCCACGCGTGAAGCGGCAGCGACTCGCCGTGGTGCAGGCCCTCGTACATCTGCACCGTCACCGCCTGCTTCTCGGAGCCGGCGGGATCCCAGGGCACGAGCCAGGGCTTGATGTGGGGATAGTAAAGGGCGCGCCAGCCATTTTCGGGCGTGGAGTAGTAGTTGACCGCCGCCAGGGTCCCAAACCATTTGTCCATCAGGCCGCGGGAGGCGATCATGGTGGCGATGAGCATCATGCAGTAAACGATCATTATCTCCGCGCTGTTGAGGCCGAAGGCGCGGCAGACGCGGCGCACCACCAGATTGCCGACGACCAGGAAGAGGAAAAGCCCGACGAGCACCGGTGGGAACTGGAGGATGCCGATCTGGATGTGCTGGATTACCAGCTCCGCCCAAGCAACGATGGGGCAGACCGCGCAAACGCCGAGCAGACCCACTGCTATGGCTTTGAGGGAGATGCGACGCAATTGATTCCGCTTCGAGTTGTCGCTTGGGCGGCCGGTTGCATACGCGAAGCACGCTGATGCATCGCGCAGCGGTAATTCGGCAGCGCCAACTGGGGAACCTGCTGAGGTCGAGCTCAGAACAGGAAGAACCGGTGGCCGCGGACCCCGGTCATGCTGTCAATCAGTATCCACAACCCTGCGACCACGAACTCGCCGAGCACGAGGCCGAGGAAGAATGGCCGCGCCTGGCGGAAGAGGCGCATGCCGCCCCAGCGCAGCAGCAGCCACTTTAGCAGCCAGCCGACGAAGATGGAAAACCAGAGCTGGATCATGGGCCAGCTTGGCCCCATGGCATAGCCTATGGGATGAAGCGGCCAGCCGGCGAAGCGCATCCGCAGGCCGATCAGCGCCCACATTACCACCGCCCCCACTGCGGTCAACTCGACACCCGCCAGCGCGGGCTTGCGCGGGTCGGTGAGATAGGAACGCAGAACCTGAAAGGGCTGCTGCGGGGACCAGATGGCAAACCACGGCTCCATCGTCACCGCGCCGTAGCGATAGGCCATGATGATGAGCGCAGCGTAGCTGACCATGGTCGCGACCACGACGCTCGCGGCCAGCGCCGGCAGCAGGCGCCGCTTGGATACGTCAGCGGCGTCGCACATACGCCAGGAATCCATGAAATAAGGCATGATGAAGGCGCGCACGTCGAACAACCCCAGGGCGCGCTCGAGATAGGCAAATACCGTCAGATTGTGCGCGCCAATGGGGCGCGTGCCCACGGCCATGATCATGATGTCGGTGGGACGGAACGGGGCCTGGATGAAGAGCAGCCCGCCCTCGGCAACGAAACGCGTGAGGACGATGGCGACCACCAGGAAGAGCACGATGGACAGCAAGCCCAATCCGAAATTGAGGCCGGCGGAGGCGAAGATCGCCGCCAGCGCGAGCACCCCGGCGGCGAGCCCGACCACCGCGACGTGATATGGCAGCGCCTCATCGGCATCGGGCGGCTCGCGGCGCCATTCCTGCGGCCCGCCGCCCACTATGGCCGCGATCGTCCTATCCCATACCGTTCGCAGGTGAGCCCGCGCCGCCCAGGCCATGCCGCCAGCGAGCATAAAGAAAGCGCCCAGCATCTGGTACGCGGCAAAGGTCGGCACCGGGTAGTTGGGCACATAGTCGAGATCATAGCCGAGCGCGGCAAGCCCAATCCCCTGGAGCTTGTAAACGAAGTAGAAGAACCAGAGGCTGAATGAAAGGTCAGTGGGAATGAGGAAGCTGAAGCCAATCACGCTGAAGTGGGTCCAGATACCGAAGATCCCCACCTGGTTCCACGGCCGCGAAGTCAGGTAGTGCGCGAGGTCGCCGGCCACCGGCACCCCGGGCACCGCAGGGAAATAAACGTGGAGCCCGTTGAGCGAGTGGACAATGAACGGCACCGCGAAACCCACCCACATCATGCGGCTGCGAAAGAATGACGGCAGCGCCCGCGTGCCCGGCTCGGCGCGGGTGATCTCGAGCGGGATTTGCACCAGCGGAAAGGCCAGGCGCTCGCGCTCGACCCACTGGCGGCGCAGAATCACGGTGATGCACAGCAGGATGAAGAAGAGCGTATATGCCATGCCGGTCCACGCCAGCATCGGGATCACCCAGGCGCCCCAGGGGATGGCCCGCAGTAGCTGCGCCGCACCCATGTGCGCCGCGCCTGGCAGCGCCTCGTAGAACTGCTTGATGATGCCGGGGTCAGCGGGGTGCAGCCACTGCGGCAAGAGGGCGTAGAGGCCGTAGATCCAGTTGTCGCGCGCCGCTCCGGCGGCCGCATAGGCGCGCAGATCAACCGGCACGAACCACTGTGGGATGTGACGAAAGAAGAGGCTCTGCCAGCCACTCTCGGGTGTGTCGAAGTAGAAGGCGCCAGCGAGCGTCGGCAGCGCGTACTCGGTGAGGCCGAACGAAGGGATGCCCGCCGCGACCAGCATCACGAGGTAGCTTACCAGCGTTTCACGCTGGGTCATTCCCAGCCGCGGCGAGACCAGTCGCAAAAGCACATTTGCCACGCCCGCCCATAACGCGAAGAGCACGAAGGCGCCGATGGGAAGATGGCAGGCAGCCATCCAGGTGCCGCGCAGGTAGAGGTCGGACCAGGGGGTGATAACGCCGAGGGCGGCGGTGCCGATGAGGCCGACGGCGACCGCTCTGCGGGTGATGGCGGGCTCGCGCGTGGTAGGGCTGGCGGCGATGTCGGCGATGACGACCCTCCATCAATTCGACGCGGGGACTATGAGGGGTTCGGTCGGGGCGATTGAGTTTCCTGCCGCAGGCTGGACGATAGGGCAGCCGAAGGGCGACCCCGCGCCCAGTGCGCCGCTCGGTCGGCGTTGAGCACGATGTGGGTAATGGTGAGCTGGTAGGGGTAGGGGTCAATGCGCCCGATCCCCACTCTCCGAGGTCGCACCCTGGCGCATCGGCGGCTTGACAACGAGCACCGTGTCTACGACCTTAGCTCACCCCCGATTTGCCCCACTTTTGCCGAGGGCGGATAACGCTATGGAAGCGTCTTGGCCCACGCCTGGTTGGAGTAGGCGGAGAAGCCAACACCGGCCTTGTACGCGCGCACACGGTAGTAGTAAGTGGTGTTGGCGGTCAAGGCGGTGTTCGCGTAGGTGACGACATTCGCCCCCACGGTCTTAATCTGAACCCAGATTCCGCCTGAGGCTGGCGCCCGCTCAATCGCGAACCCGGTTTCGCCAATCGTGGTCTGTGTCCAGCTCAGGTTGATCCGGGTGTCGGACACCGCGGTCGCCGCCAGGTTGGTCGGCGCGGCAAGGAGATATGTGTGGGCAAGAGCCACATTGGAGTACGCGGAGTAGCCAACACCGGCCTTGTACGCGCGCACGCGGTAGTAGTAAGTGGTGTTGGCCGTTAACCCGATATTCTGATAGGTGGTCCTATCCGCCGGCACGCAGGCAATCTGAACCCAGGTTCCGCCTGATGTTGGCGCCCGCTCAATCGCGAAGCCGGTTTCGCCAATCGCGGTCTGTGTCCAGCTCAGGTTGATCTGGGTGTCGGACACCACAGTCGCCACCAGGTTGCTCGGAGCGGCAAGGAGATAAGTGTGGGCAAGCGCCACATTGGAGTAGGCGGAGTAGCCAATACCGGCCTTGTACGCGCGCACGCGGTAGAAGTAGGTGGTGTTGGCGGTCAAGCCGGTGTTCGCGTAGGTGACGACATTCGCCCCCACAGTCTTGATCTGAACCCAGGTTCCGCCTGATGTTGGCGCCCGCTCAATCGCGAAGCCGGTTTCGCCAATCGTGGTCTGTGTCCAGCTCAGGTTGATGTGGGTGTCGGACACCACAGTCGCCGCCAGGCTGCTGGGAGCGGCAAGGAGATAGGTCTTGGCATTCGCCGTGTTCGAATAAGCAGAATAGCCAACGCCGTTATAGGCGCGCACCCGGTAGTAATACCGCGTGGCAGGGGCCAGCCCGATGTTTTGATAGGAGGTGACGTTGGCCCCCACCAGGGCGATCTCGCTCCAGCTTCCCCATACGCCCGTCAGGCTGCGTTCAATCTTGAAGCCGCTCTCATTGGTCGAGTTGTCATGCCACGTGAGGTTGATCTGGCCGTTTGAGACCGCGGTTGCGGTGAGGCTGCTGGGGATGCCAGGGACACCTAGGATCACCAGGTGCACGACCTGATTGTTGCGCGTGTCCGCCACCCAGCAGGAGCCATCGGTGGGATTCACGGAGACAGATAGCGGTAAGTTCAACCCTCCGCCCCGCCACAGTTGCACTCCATCGTCCGCCAGGTGCACTACCTCCGAGTAGTCTATCACCCAGCAGGAGTTGTCGTTGGGGTTAACGCAGACGCGCATGGGCCAGGAGAATCCGCCCCGCCACAGCTCGCTTCCATCCTCCGCCAGATGAACCACCTGCCTGTTATTCGTATCGGCGACCCAGCAGGACCCGTCGCTCGGGTTTACAGAGACGCAGTAAGGATGGGTAAATCCCCCGCCGCGCCACAGTTCGCTCCCATCGTCCGCCAGGTGCGCCACCTGATTGTTTCCGTAGTCCACGACCCAGCACGAGCCATCACTCGGGTTCACAGAGACGGACAAGGGGTAATTGAACCCTCCGCCCTGCCACAGTACGGTCCCATCCTCCGCAAGGTGCACCACCCGGTTGTTGTGGTAGTCCGCGACCCAGCACGAGCCATCACTGGAGTTCACAGAAACCGAATGGGGGTAGTAGAATTGTCCGCTCCTGAACAGCTCCGTCCCGTCTTGCGCCAGGTGCACCACCTGGGTGTGAGTGTAGTCCGCCACCCAGCAGGAGCCGTCGGTCGGGTTCACGGAGACACAGGAGGGGCGGTAGAACCCTCCACCACGCCACAGTTCGGTCCCATCCGCCGCCAGATGCACGACTTGGTTGTTGTAGGTGTCGGCTACCCAGCAGGAGCCGTCGGCTGGGTCCGCGGAGACGGACCAGGGTTGGTTGAATCCCCCGCCTCGCCAGGCCTCGATGACTTGGTGTACGTCGCTGCGCGGCACGAACTGGGCTGCCACCGCCTTGTTGCCATCCATTACGAGTACCGCCGGGTTCGTGGAGCCGCTGAGGTCGCCTGACCAGCCGCCGAATACCCAGCCCGTGGCGGTGGCGGGCACCGCCTCCAGCGTGACACTCGAGCCAGGTGCAAAGGCTCCTGACCACGGGAACGCGCGCTCGGTGCCATTCACGATCACGATGCCGGTCCCGCTGCCTGTTAGATCGAGCTCCACGACCGGATGAATGTTGACACTGCAAGCCACCTGCGGAGTGGTGTGCTCGCCGTCCACGGAGCCGGTGAGCGTTATAATGTTAGCGCCGTCATACGCCCCACAACAACTGCCGATGGTTGGATAGATGGTATACGTCCCCGCGGGCACGGCGTGATTCAGTTCGACCAGGAATGTAACGGTCCCACTGCCCAGGGAACCCACTCCGGTTGGGGGCGGCTGGCTGGTAATGGTGAACTGATCCGTGACATCCAGGCCGTCATGAACCACCTTGAGCTTGGTCTTATCCGCGGCGTAGTCAATACTCACCCCGTATTCCTTGGGGTTCGAGACCGAGGCCTGCACATGGAAAGGAGAGCCACCGACGAAATCGGTGACATCGGCGCTGGCCGAGGTCAAGCTCAGGTTAGTGTCGGTGTCGAACCTCATGTGAGGATCGAAGCGAGCGCCGACGCTAGTGCCAGGAGGATTCAACGGGCAGTACGGCGGGTGCTTGTCAAAATCGATGGCTGCGTCGTACCGCTTGCCCATCACAATCGGCACACCCGGCTTGGGCTTGGCCCACAGAAGAATGGCCTTGGACAGCATGATCTCGCTATACTCGGCAGGTAACGGACTTCCGTCTTCCTGCAATATGTCGAAATACGGTGAACCATCGCTTCCGACCGAGCAACCCCACGGAGCGTTGCAGCTGCTGACGACAGCAATCGAAAAGAGGGCGCCGTTCGGCGTCGCGACCATCTCCTGACTGCTGTAAGAGATTCCGAAACCGCCGAGCACCAAGGTGAAGGCCTGGACGCTTACCGGGTTGCTGGTGGTGGTGAGCGTTTCGGTGAACGGGTTCGATCCCGCGTCGTGGCCGCTCAGGACCAGGACGGGGTTGTAGGTGCCCGGATCCAAGCAGCCGCAGACGCGCACTCGCGAGAACTCGAGCGCGGCCGTGTCGCCCTCCGCAACGGTCGTTTCCAGCTTGAGCGGGGCCTCGTAGATGTGCGGGCTGGTCCCGATGATCCTGAACTTCGTGTCCGTGGTCAGGGTGAGCGCCTGGGCGCTGTTGTTGGTCACGTTGATGGTGAAGCCGTAATACCACCACTGATCCACGGTGTTGGGAGCAACGGAAGCGCCGACCTCGGAGCACAGGTTGTTCGCCCACGCCCGGCCAGGCGCGGCAAGGCATACGGCGAGAACAAGCGGGAGAACGACCCTCGGCAGGAGGAAACCGGAGCGTCTCATCACAACACCCCCTCGCACCCCTTTATCCTCTGTGCGTAAGAGGTTCCGCGTCCCGCCCGGTTCTCCTGCCGCCGGCACGTTGCGCCGGGAACTACTGGGCTGGGTAGGCCGGGGTGACTCGGCCCTCGGAAACAGGGGTGTGTTTGTTTTTGGTGGGTGTGCGGACGGACCTGCGAACTCCTCTCCCTCTCAGGGAGAGGTAGGGTGAGGGTAGGGACCGATGGCGGTGCACCCCCACCTTCATCCTCCCCCTGAAAGGGGGAGGCGTTGATTGCCCATATCCCCACCTTCCGCGAACACACCCTAAACAGGTCGCCTGTACCCGCTTTCGTTTCGTGGGCTTCACCGGCGTCGCTGAGCCCGCAGCCAGGTGGTCAGGCCCGCCAGCCGCAGCGGCTCAATGTAGCGCCTGATGCTGGCCTTGACCGCATCGAGCACCTCGCGCTCAGGGTCCGCGGCGAGTCCGAGGGCCTGCGCGTTGGCGTAAAGGCGCCTGCGGGCCGTCACCACCTCCGCGTCATCGCCTCCACGGCCTCCGGGCCTATTTAGCTATGCAAACAGCGAACCAGGGGGCGGCGAGAGGTGCGGTAACAGAGGCTGGTGATCCTGCTGTTCGCTGATTGCCTTACTGCTCGCCGTTCGACGCCTCCCGCCAGTCTCCTTCTTGTTCCGGATTTTTTGCACAGTTTGAGGTCCGCCCCATTCACCCCTCTGGGTGGCCAAATCTCGCCCCGTTGGGATGCCTCCTCAGTTTGCGCCGATCACAGCGCATGCAGAAGCTCGCGCAGGGCCGGGTACAACTGCCGGTAGATTTCGTAGCGCTCAGCGTAACGCGCGACCATGTGCGGGTCGGGTTCGTAGGTCTTGGTGATATGAATGGTGAGGTTGACCGCCTCGCTTAGTGACGCGTACTCCCCGATGGCCGCCCCTGCCAGCAGCGCGGCGCCGAGACACGCGGCCTCCGATACCGAGAGCGATAACACCGGTCGGTTGAAGATGTCGGCCTTCAATTGAAGCCACGTAGGTGATTTGGCTCCGCCGCCGATGGCCCGCAAACGCTCGACGACGACTCCAGCCTTCTCCAGATAGTCCAGGTTCAGGCGCATCTCAAGGGTGACCCCGTCGAGCAGCGCCTTAATGATGTCGCCCTTGGTCGTGGCCAGGGTCAGGCCGAGGATGACGCCTTTCGAGTGCGGGTCATTCCACGGCGTGGCGGGAAGGGCGAAATGCGGCAGCACCATTACCGGCGACGGGCCCCGGGTGGCCAAGCCGATCATCATCTCGTACACATCCATGCCCGCGGCCTCGGCATCTTCGCGCTCCTGCTTGCCCAGCGTGTCCCGATACCAGCGCAGCAGCGACCCGCCGGTGAAGTTGAAAGCCAGGGTAATGTACATGCCCGGCACCACGTGGTGATAGCATGAGTAGTTAGATTCGAGCATGGCATCGCTCAACTTGAGCTCCGAGAAAGCAGGAGTGATGCATTCGACGGTGCCGGTGGCGTCCACCGCGGCGCGGGGTTCGATGACGCCCGATCCCAGCGCGCCGCAGGGCTGGTCGTGGCCGCCGGTGACGATGGCGACGCCGCGCGGCAGGCCGAGCTCCTGCGCCACGTCATCGCGTACCCTGCCGATGAGGACGCCGCTCGGAGCGACCGCCGCGAGGCGCTCGGGTTCCACGCCGGCGGCGGCAAGAATCTCGTCGGACCAGCGCTGGGCGCGCAAGTCGAACGCCATGGTGCGACCGGCGAGGGAGTAATCAATGGTCGGCTCCGCGCCCAGGCGAAAAGCAGTGAAATCCTCGTAACACAGAAACTTCCAGGCGCGCGCGAAGAGCTGGGGCTGGTTATCGCGCCACCACATGATCTTATTGATGCTGTACATGGGGCTGAGCGGCAGGCCGGTGATCTCGAAGAGCTTGCGCTTGCCGAACTGGCGCTCCCACCACTGGCTTTGCGGGGTGGTGCGGCTGTCGAAGCTGACGATGGTGTTGGCGAGCGCCTTGCCATCGGGTGCAAGCGGCGTTATTCCTTCGCCCTGGGAGGACACCGCCAGGGCCTTGACCTGATCGCGGCGGCCAGCGCGCGACACCGCTTCGGCGATAGCTTCCTGGGTCGCCGACCAGACCTCATCGGAATCCATCTCGACCCAGCCCGGACGGGGAAAAATGTGGGGGTACTCACGATAGCCCTGGCCGAGTGCGGCGCCGTCGAGGCCGAATACAATGGCCTTGGCTCCGGTGGTGCCGACATCAATCCCGAGCAGGCTCATGAGAGGCCTCTTCGCTGCTAAGAACCTATCCCAAGAACGGTTGACTGTCATCCTGAGTGGCTAGGCCCGACTAGTCGGGCCGCCACGGCGGCCCCTGCGGGGCTTAGCCGCGCAAGCGAAGAGCCGGCCCTGAGCAAAGCGAAGGGATCTTGTTGGGCTGTCGCACCACGCTGCCAAGATTCTTCGGCGGAGTTTATCCTGAGCCGAGCCAGACTCTTCGCTTCGCTCAGAGTGACGCGCGGCGAAGGGCCTCAGAATGACATTTTGATGCCCTGCGATGATTTTAGGATAGGCTCTAAGTAGCCTTTCTTGCACGGTGAGGGCGAATTCGACGGGAGACGCGGACGAACCTGCGACACCCACCCCACGCTGCCGTGCTTTTGCCGCGAACCCGGCAGGGCCAATGCCGCCAACGGCGAAACAGGCGGTGAGTGGGGTTCGCAGTCTAGTCTGCTGGCTCCACAACCTGAATCTGCACACCGGTCGCGGACGCCGTTCACGGGCCGCGGACAAAGGATAACGGATACCCGCCATGCCCAAGCTCAGCGAGATCGCCGGGCGTTTGCTGCTGCCGCTCATCACGCCGTTCATGCACGATGACACGGTTGACCATGATCGCGTCGGCGAGCTGGCCAATCACCTGCTGGATCGAGAGTACTGCGACGCGCTCGTCGTCGCCGGCACCACTGGTGAGTTCTACGCCCTGACGCTGGAGGAACGCGCGGCGCTGCTGCGCTCGGTCAAGGAAGCGGTTGGCAGCCGGGCGCCGCTTATCGCCGGCACCGGCGCCGCGGCCACCAAGCACGCGGTCGCGCTGACCAAGGCGGCGGCCAGCTTCGGCTATGACGCAGTCTTGGTCGTGGCGCCGTACTATTCGCGGCCAACTCAGGAGGGGCTGAGACTGCATTTCGAGCAGGTCGCTGCTGCGGCCGATCTGCCGGTGGTGCTCTACAACATCCCGCTGTTTGCGGGCGCGAACCTCGCGCCGCAGACGGTGGCCGCGCTGGCGAAGATCCCGAACATCGTCGGCATCAAGGAAGAGGCGGCGATCAACCCGCTGCAAACCACGGAATTCATCCTCGGCACGCCGGAGCATTTCGAGGTCTACTGCGGCGACGATACGATGGCGCTTCAGGCCCTGGCGCAGGGGGCGGTCGGGGTGGTTAGCGGCGGCTCGCACGTGGTGGGCGATATGATGGGCGCAGCGATTGATGCTTTCCTCGCCGGCGAAGTGGCGAAGGCGACCGAGCTTCATCTCAAGATGTATCCATTCTTCAAGGCGCTGCTTGGGGAGGGGCGGGTGAATCCGATCCCGCTGGTGCGGGAGGCGGTGAGCCTGACCTGGCAGCCGGTGGGGCCGCCGCGTCTGCCGCAGACGCCGGCCTCGGACGCCGAGCGCGAAGCGCTGGTGCGGGTGCTGGCGGAGTTGGGGAAGCTGTAGGGCTCCCAAGGGCGACTTTGTCATGCTGAGCAAAGCGAAGCATCTTGCCGCGGTGGTGCTCGCCGGCGAGAGCAAGATTCTTCGCTGCGCAAAGCTTCGCTCGTGAAGGAGGCGAGATGAAAATCTACATTCTGACCGACCTCGAGGGTGTGGGCGGCGTCGTGCTGGGCCAGCAGATCGAGCCCGGTGGTTCCTTGTACGCCGAGGCGCGGCACCTGCTAACTCAAGAGGTTAACGCTGCGGTTGAGGGCGCGCTCGCGGGCGGCGCCACCGAGGTCCTGGTCCGCGACGGCCACGGCGCCAACTCCGGGTACAATTTCATCTTCAATGAACTGCACCCGGGCGCGGAGTACATGATGGGGTCGCCAACGGAGTCGTATCTGGATGAAATAGACGAGAGCTTCGACGGGGTGTTTCAATTGGGCGCGCATGCGATGGCAGGAACGATGCACGCGGTGTTGGAACACACGCAGTCATCGCAGGCGTGGGAGGAGATGCGCGTCAACGGGCGCCCCATGAGCGAGATGGGCTTTTGCGCTGCGATGGCGGGCGAGCTGGGCGTGCCCTGCTTGCTGGTGACGGGGGACCAGGCGGTGTGCGACGAGGCGCGGGACCTGCTGGGGCCGGAGGTGGACGTGGCGGTGACGAAAGTCGGTCTCTCGCGGCACTGCGCGATCATGAAGCCGCCCAAGGTCGTGCGCGATCTCATCCGCGAGCGCGCCCGCGCAGCGATGGGCAAGATCGGCAAGGTCAAGCCGCTGGATATCGGGCGGCCGGTCGAGATCATCCTTCGTTTCAAGCACGTATATATGGCCGACGGCCACAAGTGCGCGGGCAAGCGGCGCCTCGACTCGCGCACTATCGCCGTCACCGGCAGCACCGCGCGGGAGGCATTCGACAACCTATCGTGACTCGTCGCCACTCCGGTCATTCTGAACGAGCGTGAGCGAGTGAAGAATCTCGGTAAGGCCCGCTATCCACGGCGAGATCCCTTCGCGTTGCTCAGAGCTTGCCCTGAGCGCAGCGAAGGGGCAGGCTCTTCGCGGAGTTCACCCTGAGCGAAGTCGAAGGGCTCAGGATGACAGGCTCGAAGCCATGGATTTCTTCGACTGCAACTGCATGGTCGGGCGCTGGGGCCAGCCCCTACCCGGGCAGTTCCACAGCGCCGCCGACCTTGAGCGCGAACTGGAGCGCTGCGGCATCGCGCGGGCGCTGGTCTTCCATGCGCTCGCCAAAGAGCTCGACCCCGAGACCGGCAACGCAGCGCTGGCCGAGGATCTGTCGGGGCGCGAGCGCTTGTCGCCGTGCTGGATTGTCATGCCCCACCACACGGGCGAGATGCCCGCACCCGAGGAACTCTGCGACCGCATGACGCAGCAGGGCGTGAGGGCCGCGCGCCTGTTCCCGCAAGCGCATAGCTATAGCCTCGAAGAATGGTGCTGCGGCGCGCTGTTGGCGGCGCTGGAGCGGAGGCGCATCCCCGTATTCCTGGATCACGATCAGACGAATTGGAGCGAGGTGGATGCGGTCTGCGGCGCACATCCCGCACTGCGACTTGTTCTCCTGCGCGTCAATTACCGCGCGCATCGCAGCCTCTATCCGCTGTTCGAGCGCCACCCGAATTTGCATGTGGAGATCGGCTTATTCGTTGCGCACAACGGCATCGCGGATTGCGCTCGCCGCTATGGCGCACAGCGCATGCTCTTCGGCTCCGGGCTGCCCCATTTCACCCCGGGTGGGCCGATGGCGAATATCATGTACGCAGATGCGTCCGACGCCGATAAGGCGCTCATCGCCGGCGGCAACTTGCGGCGGCTGCTGGGAGAAGTGCCATGACCAGCCTGATGGAGCGGGTGCGCGCGGGCGAGCGCCTCGATGATCTCCTGGTCATTGACGCGCATGCGCACATGGGGCGATGGTTCAACTTTCACGTGCCCGATGGCGACGCCGCGGGAATGATTCGCACCATGGATCGCATTGGGATCAAGGCCTGCGTTTCCTCGGGCCACGCGGGCATCGGCCCGGACTTCATCTTGGGTAACGACGATGTGGCGCGCGGGGCCCAGGCCTTTCCCGGCCGCATTTTCGGCTATATTGCGGTGAACCCGAACTACCCGGCGCAGGAGATGCGCGAGGAGCTGGAGCGGCGTTGGACCACGGGCTGTTTCGTGGGCATCAAGTTCCACGCGGATATGCACAAGTACCCCAGCGATGGCGCGCGATACGCTCCTGCGTGGGAGTTCGCCCACGAGCATGACCTGCCGCTGCTTTCCCACGATAGCGTTGGGCACCTGGCCGGACCCGCCGAAAGATACACGGGCGCGAAGGTGCTGATAGCGCACGCCATTAGTTCGCTCGACATGCTGGAGGCGGCGGCGGAACTGGCGTCGCGCAGGCCAAACGTGTATCTTGACATCTGCGGCTCGCCGCTGGTCTTTGGGGCGTTGGAGATGGCAGTGGAGAAGGTCGGGGCGGGGCGGGTGCTCTTCGGCACCGATCTGCCGTTCATTGACCCGCGGCCCCAGGTCGGCCGCGTCGCTTTTGCGAAGATAGCAGAGACGGACAAGCTGCGCATCCTGGGTGAAAACGCCGCGGCGCTGTTTGGGCTGGAGGGCCGCCTGGCGTGACCTGTGCGCATGGTTGATAACAGCGAATGACAAGGAGGCGCGATTAGATGAAGCGATTCGGTTGCGCGGTACACGGCGCGGGGTGGGTGAGCAATGAACATCTGCGCGCGTACATGAATAACCCTCACTGCCGCGTGGTGGCGATCTCCAGCCGCACCGAGGAGAGGGCGCGCGAGCGCATGATCGGGTGCGGGCTCGACTGCAAGATCTATACCGATTACGACAAGCTGCTGGCCGATCCCGAGGTGGACTGCATCTCCATCTGCACGCCCAACCATCTGCACGCCCAAGAAACAATCAAGGCGGCGCAGGCCGGCAAGCATGTCGTCATCGAGAAGCCGGTGGCGCTCAACCTCGCCGACCTGCGCGCGATGCAGAAGGCGGTCAGGGATGCGCGCGTCAAAACGGTGGTCGGCTTTGTCCTGCGCTGGAACCCCTTGTTCGATGTCATCAAGTCGCTCCTCGCCAAGCGCGCCATCGGCGATCTCTATTATGCCGAAGTGGATTACTGGCATGGGATCGGCCCCTGGTACGCGCAGTTCGAGTGGGTGCGGCTTAAGGAGAAGGGCGGCAGCTCATTTCTCTCCGCCGGCTGCCACGGGGTTGATGCCATTCGCTATTTCGTCAGCTCCGAGGTCACCGAGGTCTGCGCCTTTGAGGGCGGGCTCGGATTCGGCTATGAATACTCGCCCACCGTGGTCGGTATCGTGAAGTTCGCCAATGGCGTCATCGGCAAGCTGTCGTCAATCGTTGAGGCGCGCCTGCCCTATAAGTTCAACATTGACCTGCTGGGCAAGGAAGGATCAATCCGCAACAACGAGCTTTACTCGGTCAACCTGCTCAAGGGCCAGCGAGACATGGCGGTCATTCCCACTATCATGCCGGACAGCGGTGATGTGACCCACCATCCCTTCCAGGGGGAGATTGACCACTTCATTGACTGCATTATCAATGACGTCGAGTCGCACGTCAACCTCGAGGATGCGGCGAAGACGCACGAGATTTGCTTTGCGCTCGACGAGTCAGCGGCCAGGGATGGCGACAAGGTAAAGTTGCCATACCCCTAGCAATCAGGGGGTGCGAATCAACCTGTGCAGTTCCACGCCGGTCGTCGTTTAGGGATGTACAGGTAGATCCTTACCCCTCAGGCGTTGGATTTCCTTTGGCAGCAGAATATGCAAATGGTCCTCGAGCAAGACCGAGCGCCAGACGACGATACGCGGATTCACTTGGGGTGTG
>Ga0315289_10000589_pt1 | contig 55900 bp, 60 predicted proteins | sample YL17G11_40_MG_FD_203452 | JGI IMG/M metagenome (GOLD analysis project Ga0315289, IMG submission 203452) | Sediment microbial communities from Yellowstone Lake, YNP, Wyoming, USA - YL17G11_40 | ecosystem: Environmental > Aquatic > Freshwater > Lake > Sediment | place: USA: Wyoming | collected...
CAAACTTTCAAAGTTAGGATAAGCAAGAATAATTGTAAGAGAAATTACAGCGATGACAATATCTTTTATTTCCTGTTTTGAAAAGACTTGATCCAGTCTCATTTTCCTCACTATTTCTTCATTATTTCCTCAGTATAACAATTGTGAAATTAAACTAAAATATTATCGAGAATATTATCAAGAATTAAATCATACTTGGCTAGCTGAGCTAAATAAGTTAAATCAGAAAATATGGCAGCGCTTCTTTTATGTTAGAAACTTCCCTGATGGATATCCCAACATCAGAACCTATGTCCTTCTTTGTTCCTTGATATTGGCTCGTGCAGTAAAGTATCGGACCGATTTGCTCGCATTTCTGTATTGGTTTGTATGTTGAAGTTGTGCCTTGGCCTTTAGGAACGAGAAACATCGACGCGCCAATTTCTTTCGATGCTTTTGCCTTCTCAGCAATTCCTCCTACCGGTCCAATAGTTCCGTCTGGCTCTATCGTACCAGTCAAAATAACACTTGAGTTCACGCTTTTGCCTTCAAGTGCAGCTATTGTCGCAACAGTTAATGAAGCTCCTGCTGACGGCCCTTCCAGCGCGCTGACATTGCCCGCATCTATTCTATAGATCAAATCAATATTTGAAAGATTCATTCCAGTTACGTTTTGCGCAACGCGCTGTGCATCTCGAATCGAGTTTTGTGTGTCAACGAAAAAGAAAATATTGTTTACGTCGACAAGCACTCTTCCTTTCCCAGGTATCGCCTCTACGTAAAGATAAGTTGTCACTCCATTGCCTTCGTCGTCGACTGCTGGAAGCATCAGTTTGACTTCTTTACCAGAGACTGATGTTCCTGTGTTGCCTTGAATGTTTTGTATTGCAGAAGTGGTTATAGTAGTTGATGAAAATTGTGGAAAGAGCAGATTATTAAGAAGAGAAATTTTTTGATACTGCAAATAACTAACTAAAACAAAACTGATGACTATCCCAAGCAAAATTCCGACAACGAGTGATGAGAGTCCTTTTTGTTTTGTGAGTGTCATAGTAATCAACTAATGCAATCTCCCTATATAAATATTTTCCTTGAATTGTAAAGCTTTTGTAGAAAATTTTTTTTCTAGTATAAAAAGTTTGTGAAACAAAGTAGCATAAATTTGTGCAACATTTGTGTGGATTAAATGAGTGAAAAATGTGCAGAAGACACGCCGCAAGTGGGTGCAGATCTGCAGATTAGTTATTCCGCGTATCCTTCTCCATCCTGTATCCTACAAGCATCAAAACAACTAACTTATCCTTGCTCGGTTCCCCGCCTAGGGAGGTTCGCTAACTGCCTGACCCTGTAGGGCAAGACTTCTCAGTTGGAAACACGGCCTAAACTACAAGTTTTGCATCGCCTTTTGGCTGTGGTTGCACCGTAAACCGGGTCTGTGCCAACAGGGAACCGGTGGCTCCCCAACCAGTGGCCTTCTGCAATAACAATTAGCTTAGTATCGAGATTTAAAGCTTTCGAACAGCCGCTTCAATTCTGTCCATCGCTTCCTCAATCTTGTCGTAAGAAGTCGCATAGCTCATTCTTACAAACCCTTCGCCGTGGCTGCCGAACTCGCTTCCTGGCACGACAACAACCTTCGCCTTCTTTAGCAAGAAATCTGCAAACTTTTCTGACTTCATTTTCGTTTCTGTGATGTTCGGAAATGCGTAGAAAGCGCCTTCAGGATTTTTCTTGTGATTGATATTGGGAATTTGATTGATGCGCTTTATTATGTGGCGCCTTCTTCTGTCGTATTCCTTCCTCATCTTAGCAACATACTTCTTCGAGTTGCGAAGAGCCTCGACAGCGGCGAGCTGGGCGAACGTGGGAGCGGACAGGGTCGTGCACAGCTTAAACTCTTTCATCTCTTTTATAATTTTTTCATTCGCGACTGCATAACCGACTCGGAAGCCGCACATCGCAAAAGTTTTTGAGAAACTCTGGGTCGTGATGACGTGGTCGAACATTCCATTCAAGCTTGCTAGACTGACATGTTTTGCCTTTCCATAAATTAATTTCTCATAAGCTTCGTCAACCATCACAATTATATTTTTATCAACGACAACATCAGCAATTTCTTCCAGTGTTTTCCTGCTGAGCACAGTGCCTGTTGGATTTGATGGCGTGTTGAGAATCAGAAGTTTTGTTTTCTTGGTAATAAGTTTGCTTAAGATCTCTGGATGAACTCCAAAATTATCTTTTTCATGCAGCGACAGCGAGACTGCTTTCGCTCCAATCATTTCAACAATAGGGCGGTACGCGATGTAGCCAGGATCAGGGACGATCGATTCATTTCCTTCATCAAGTGTGACAAGTGCTGAAAGCAAGATTGCTTCCTTCGATCCGCAGCATATAATAATTTCTTCCGGACCTGTATTAATTTTATTTTCTTTCTTCAATTTTTTTGCAATCATTTCTCGAAGTTCATGACGCCCTTGTAGAGGCGAATAGTGTGTGTAACCTTCTTCCAAAAATTCTTGAGCTGCCTTCACGACGTTCGGAGGTGCTGGAAAGTCCGGCTCGCCTGCGCCCAACGAGATGATATCTTTTCTTGTTTCAAGAATTCTCAAACTTTCCTCAATCTTCGTCGTGCCGATTACACCCACTCGCTTGGCAAGATGCTGAAGAACAGATTTCTGACTTCTCCAACTTCTCCGACTTTTCGATAGGTGCATAATAATTATTCTTGCGTGCAATATCTTAATTATGAGCTTTAAAGACTTGGAGAAATTTTTCAATCCCATGTCAGTTGTTGTTATAGGAGCTAGTCATAATCCAAAGAAGCTTGGGTATATCGTCTTTGAAAATTTTGTGCGAGAATTTTCTGGCAGAGTTTATCCGGTAAATCCTGACACAACTCCGATTCTTGGAAAAATAGTTTATCCGAGCGTGAAAAAAATTCCCGACAAAATTGATCTGGCAGTTGTCGTCGTGCCTGCTACCATCGCTCAGAAAGTTGTTCATGAATGTGTTGATAAAAAAATTCCAAGCGTCATTGTAATATCAGGAGGATTCTCTGAAATTGGTGGAAAGGGAATTATTTTAGAGCAGAGATTGAAAAAAATTGTTGATGGCGCGAAAGGAAAAACAAGAGTCGTAGGGCCGAACTGCATTGGAGTATTCGATCCAAAGACAAAAGTCGACACAATGTTTCTTAGCAGAGAAAGACTGCGAAGGCCGAAAGAAGGAAGCATTGCATTTATCTCACAATCCGGCGCGGTCGGCTCGACAATTCTAGACTGGCTATCACATGAAGGAATTGGCATAAGCAAATTTGTGTCGTATGGAAATGGAATTGATGCAAATGAAACGGATTTTCTTGAATTTTTTGCTGAAGATAAAGACAGTCGTGTTATTGCAATGTATGTAGAAGGAATGAAAGCAGATGGAAAAAGATTCCTGGAAGTCATGAAGAGAGTGAGTAGAAAGAAGCCAATTGTTGTTTTGAAAGCAGGAAAGACAGAAAAAGGAGCGAAAGCAGCAGCAAGTCACACTGGCAGTCTCGCAGGCACAGCGAGAATTTATTCAGCAGCTTTCAAACAGTCAGGAATTATTGAGGCAGAAAATTGGGAAGAGCTTTTTGATTTTGTAAAAACATTTAGCATGCAGCCACTTCCTCGCGGAAACAGACTCGCGATCATCACAGACGGCGGAGGATTCGGAGTGCTTGCAACAGACGAAGCAGAACGACAAAAATTGCAAGTTCCAGAGCCAAGTCAGAGGCTGAAAAATAAATTAAAAACAAAAATGCCGACTTATGTTATTTTACGAAATCCAATTGACCTGACAGGAGATGCAAACACGGAGAGATATTTGCATACAATGGAAGAAATGTTGAGCAGCAAAGAGTATGATGGAGCTGTCGTAGTTTCCCTCATGCAAATTCCAACTCTCGATTCGAAAGTTGTTGATGCAATCATGGAAATGAAAAAGTTCGGAAAGCCAATTGTTGTTTGCGCAGTCGGAAGCGATTACACGCAACGTGTTGTGAAAAATTTGGAGAGCAACGAAATTCCAGTGTTTCCAACACCGGAGCGAGCTGTTCGTGCTTTCACAGCTTTATGGAATTACAAAAAAACTTGTTCTTAAAATAATTTTTGTTAAAAAATTTTAAAATTTTATATTTTTAAGAAAAAATAAAAATTTTGGAGTTTTACAAAAAATTAGAAAAAAATTTGCCACCAAAGAGTAATTCTCTCGTTTGAATAATGCTTATATACTTCGATGATACTTTAGTAAGACATAGGTGAAGATCAAATGTTTTGTCAAATGATTACGTCCCAATGGGATGAAGAGGATGATTCTGAAAGTGGTGATGAGGAAAGTGGGGGAGACGACGAGGAAGAGTTAGGATTTGAAGGCGACGAGTGGTGAACGTCGAAAAATAAAAAATTGGCAAAAAGATTGGTTGGAACAAAATTTTCATAAATTTCCATTCACCTTTTTATTTTTATTTCATTCTTCTCTCAAATTTTCGCAAAAAATTACATTCAATTACACCCTGTTTACAATCTATGCCAGCATGAAAATGAAATTTTTACTTTCGTAGAAAAAAATTTCATGACAAAATTTTGTTGTTGTTACTGTATAAGAATGAAGCTTAAATAGTGTATAGAAGTCTTTATATGGTGACTAAAATCAATTTTTCAATTAGGTGAGCAATGGATGGTACTATTTGAAGGAACATTAGGACTCGGTGTAGGGTTCCTTCTAGCCGTTGCCTTTGCTGAATACGCAAAGCTAAGACACAAGTCGGAGAAGGGTTACTCCTGGTTGGGAGTTTCCGCCGCCTTCTTCCTGTTCTCGGCTGCGTTCTCAGCTCCAGCAGTAGGATTGTATCTAGGATCAATAGCAATCCTCCAGCAGATATTTGAGCTGCTAGGATGGTTGTTTGCGTTAATCGCAGTGATCTTCGTAGCGTACGAATCCTTGATGGAAAGATAAGCTGGATAGGCTTAGACAAAGGTAAAAGCAAGGTTTGGTAACGCGCTAGAACGGACTAATGTTTAACAAAAAAACAATTAAAAAAGCAATGCAAAGCTACAGAAGCAATATTTTGTAGCTTTTTTTCTTTCTTCTTTTTCTTACTATAGAAAGTGTACAACAAACATCAATATATCTGATAAGTATGTTTTTAAGTTTGAAGCTTCAACTATCAATTAGCTTTTGACTTGGTGTGTCTAAGCTGGAGTCCAGAGCAAGAAATGCCAGAAGCGGAAGGGGAAATAAAAAAAGAGGAAACGCTTGAAGTAAAGAAGCTAAAACCATGCAAAGCTAAGAACCTCAAAGTGATTGATCATCTGGATACATTCTATGCTACTTTTGACGGAAGCAACATGTGGAAGATGGAAAAGGTCTCTTATGGAATCTGGCAGATGTGCGACGGTAGCAGGACAATCGACCAGCTCGTCACAGCGCTGGCTGCAAGAATTGGACATAGTCATGAAGACGTCCGCCCGGTGGTTGAAGAAATTCTAGAAGGACTGACAAAGATGAAGTTCATTGAGTGGATTGAATAATGGATTGAATAAACGTGAGTAAGATTAGATAATCGCGAACAAGTTTCATAAATTTAAATTAAGACAGCTAAATTTGTTGTAGGTGTGTGAAGATCAAGTTGAATATATGGACTGTAATAAAGTTTGCAAAATACTTGCTCATTCCAATATTGTTTTTCTTGTACCTGAATTTCATTGATGTCATAATAGCAATTGCACCTGCGTTTTCCGAGCAAAGCCAAGGAGGCGGAGCTGGAGGCATTGAAGTCATTGGAGTCGGTTTCGCGGCAACAGTTTTCGTAACACGACCATACTTTTTTGGAATGATTCGTCTACCTGTTTATGCTGGCGATATTGGCGACATTTCTGGAATGCACACTACGTTTTTCGCAATTCTTGGAGTGATGACTGTCGCATTCATAGTGTGGGATCTGCGTTTTCTTTTGAAAAGGCAAACAAGTTATAGTTATGGATCTAAATATCAATGGAGAAGTTAGATAAGAAAATAGATAAGAAAAAAATAATTGGAGGAAAGAAACATGGATGGATTAAAATATGGAAAAAGAGGAATGAATTGGAGAAAGCTTGCGTGGTCGATTGCATTCGCAGCGCTGCTCGGTTTTTTAACAGGACTGTTCACAAACTTCCACGAATCAAGCTGGGTGGTGTTTTTCCTTGTTTTGTATTTGGAGTACAAGATGAAGGATAAGTTATAAAATAAATCCAAAATAAATTTTGCGCAAAAATTGCAAAAACAAAAAAAAGATTTATAAGCACTAAAAACAAAAATAATTTATAAAAAGAGGGCTTTAATGAACGTAAATTTTAAAATTATTGCATCTTTGATTGTAGTTATTGGGTTAGCTGGAGTAGGTGGATATTTGCTTGGCAATTCTACACCCATCATTTCTTCAACAACAAACACAATAATTGCCTCTTCTTCAACAATACCGTCCCTTGCAACAGCACACTATGGAGAAGCTTGTATGCAAATCACAAGGGCTGACGGAACAGTTGAGTCAGAAGTTTGCAACCACAATCAGTTCCCAATGTCAGGGAGAAACATGACAAGAGACTATCTTGGTGCAGGTGCTACCTTATCTGCAGTAAATGTCGTCGCTGCAGGAAATGTCACGACATCGCAGGCAGCGACTGAAAACTGGCTGAACGGCGAATATGCTGCATGCGGCTTGACAAAGGCTGCAGGAACAGGTCCGACTGGTGTGTCAGGAGCTAATGCTAATGGAAACTGGTCAGTGACAAAGACATTCACATCAACATGCGACAGCGTAGTCGTCAATGGAACAGCATTGATGAACGGGACAGGTGCTGGCAACTACACGTTCGCAATGGCCAACTTCACTTCTGCAACGCTACAGACGAACGATCAAATTAATATAACCTGGTTTGTGTGGGTGACGTAGCGTAATAAAGAGAGTACTATTTAATTAATTTCTTAATAGAAAAATTTTTAACTGTTTAAAATAATATAAAATGATGCCAAGAGGAATTTATCAACATAAACCATTGAATGAAGAAACTAAAAATAAGATTCGTCAAGCAATGTTTGGAAGGAAACATTCTACAGAAACAAAAGAAAAAATTTCATTAGGAGTAAAAAAGTGGATTCAAAATAATCCTGAAAAATTTAGGGAAATATATGAAAAACAAAAAGGTAAACTAAAACATAGTGAAAATTTTAAAAAGAAAATTAGTGAAATTAAGAAAGGCAAACATCAATCTTCAGCTACTGAATTCAAGGAAGGGCATAAAATTCCAAAAGTATGGATAGAATCAATGCGACAAAAGAAAATTGGAATATCTTCCAAAAAACAAAATAAGACATACGAGGAACTTTATGGATTTGAAAAAGCTGAGCAAATTAAAAGACAGTTGTCTGAGAAACACAAAAATAAACGACTTTCGGAAGCACATAAAAAAGCTATTAGTGATGCACACAAAAGAAATTTTGAAGATGAAAATTTTAAGCATCAGTGGGCATCTCGATTTCATAGAAAGCCTGGACCAGCAGAAGGAAAAATGATAGAACTGATTAGTTCATCTGGCCTTCCTTTCAAATACGTTGGCGATTATAAACTCTGGATCGGCAATAAGAACCCTGACTTTATCCGTACTCAAGGTAAAAATCAGGTTATCGAATTATTTGGAGAATATTGGCACCAGACAAAGTCTTCTTTAAAACAACATCAAACTGCAGAAGGGACTGTAGAACATTATAAAGGAGCTGGTTTCAACTGTCTCATTATATGGAGTAGAGAACTAAGAAATCCGCAACAAGTTTTGCAGAAAATAAAGGCTTTTTCTGAATCAAACTAACTATCTACTTCTCTACAACAACGTTTAAAAGCTAATTTTCACAAATTTACTATATACAACGTAGTACAACAACTATGTCCATATCCAGAAGTGTGTGAGAACTAACAGCAACTACGCTCGTAAAGCAAGATACAGCGAGTAGATTAGCGAATGAACGATGAACGTCACTTCAAGGAACAGATAGAAAAAGTTCTTTTCAGGCATCCTGAAGGGTTATCCATTGTTGAAATTTCTAGGTTTCTCAGTGCTCACAGGCATACGATTACTAAATACATTCATGAACTGATTGGCTCTGGTGTGATTCATCAGCGTGATTTGGGAATAGTTAAGTTACATTATTTGACTAAATACTTCAATCAGCCCGAGAAAGAAAAACCGATTTCTAAAAGCTCAAGTTCAAGAACGACGAGGAAGTTGAAAAAATGAGAGAAGATTTTCTAAAAACTTTCAATTTTAATTCTAAATATAAATTAAATAAGAAAGCATTATCTAAAATTGCAGTTTATCTTTTGATTTTTTCCTTCTTCATAATTTATACAACATATTTTTCACAATTCGTTCAGTTTATTTTCGCTGCAACCCCTATTGTTTTCTCACAAAATGAATCAACGCCTGCTTCCCCAACCACATACAGCGCCCTAGTAAACAAATCCTTCTCAGTAAAAATAACACCCACAGACACTCCTGTTGATAGAAGTGGTGTCATATTTCAGTTAGGAAAAAACATTACAAAAACTTATACAAACTACACCAGATGTACGGATGGTGGAAAGATCGCCTGCACTTGGAACGATTCTGTTGGAATATTCAGAATAAACTTCACTGGTCCGGCATTCGATCAAGCAGGAGAAAGTAACTTCACGTGGTTTGTTAATGATAGTGCAGGATGGGGGAATAAAACTCAGACTGTGCAATATACATTGAATAAAGCAACTCCTACACTGACAATACAGAAAAATATCACTTCACCTCTCACTTACATAACAGCGAGCGATGTTGGTGGGACAGAAAGCAATACTGAAGATTCGGATTTGACTTACACTCTTTATAGAGGCAACTCTACATTCACTGATGCTACAAGTCCATGGAACGATACGGCAAGATTAGGAGTCGGGACGTATGCATACAATTATTCGACGGCTGGTGGAGCTAACTGGACTGCTGGTAGTGCGACAAACTTTACATTAGTGGTGCAGATAGGTACACCTTCACTTGCATTCACCTTAGACAGCTCAACATCAACCCCTCAACAGAAAACTTATACAGGAATTTCACAAACATCTTCGCTTGCAACTACATGCACTTACACAAATGGAGAAGGAACAAATCCAGTATGCAATTTATTTAGGAATGATGTTTCTATCGGGAGTGGTGCGTCTATTTCACTGAATACTGTAGAAAGCAACTCCACAATCTATTACAATCTTACATCTCCATCTAACGCTAACTGGACAGCATCTACATTAAATAGAACGCTGCTTGTTCTGAAAGGAAGTCCTACACTGACATTTACGATAGACAGTTCTGCTTCCGATATCATAAAAACATATTCAGGAAAAAGTCAAACGACTAGTTTGGCAACAAGCGAAAGCAACACTGGAGATACGGATGCAACTTATAGATTATTTAGAAACGATGTGCAGATTGGAGGAGATAATCCTTCATCAACTACCACAGTAGAAGGCAACTCAACCATATATTACAACTATTCTGTTAAAACACTTGCAAATTGGAGTGCTGCAACACAGAATAGAACCCTGAAAATATTGAAAGGAATTCCCAAATTGAATCTGACGTTGAATGTGACATCTCCAGTAATACGCACAACAGCAACAAAAGCAACAGGCGGAAATTGTACGATGACTGGTGGAACAGATGTCACATGCACACTTTACAGAGGCAATTCAACATTTTCAAACTCTTCAAGTCCAACTACATATGGATTAGTTATTGATGAATTAGTTCCTGCATCAGGGACAATTGCTTATAATTTCTCTTCGTCAACTGGAACAAACTGGACTTCTGCCTCAGCTACTAACATGACTTTAGTAATAAACGAGCTACACTTAAAAAACTTAACATTACCAGTTTCAATATCACAATCTTCAACTCCTAAGCAAGATCTTTTTAGAACAACATCACAAAGTGTTGCTGAAAACTTTGTACTAAAATCAATGAATAAATTATTCAAAACTTTATCACAATCGTTTACAACAAATTCTCTCCTTAACTATCTTCGCACGGTACCAAAATCATTGGCAAATTCAATGTCATTAACACAATTAAACCTAAGAATAGAGAATATAAGAAAAAATTTAATCCAGACATTGTCAGCGGATGTACTTACAGCAAGAGTGAGAAGTTTAGATAAAATCTTATCAACATTCATAGAAACAAATGCAACATTGAAAAATCTTTTTGGAGCAGTAAAACTTATTAGCGAGACTTTCTCAACAAATAGTTTATTGACAAGAATTTCTAACATAAGAAAAACTATAACGAGTTCAATAAATATTGCAAACATTACTAACAGAATTTCTTCAATAATGAGAGCATTGAATCAAACATTCAATGTTAGCACACTATCAATAAGGATATCAACATTAAACAGATTAATCAGTCAAACCTTCACTACGAATGTTATTGCTTCTCGATTAGGAGGTGTTCTGAGAGCAGTTTCTGATTCCTTCACAACCAACGTTTTTATCTCAATAATACCTACCAGAGTCAGATTCTTGACAGAACAAATTTCCTTCACTACATTTAGCCAAAGAATAGAAGGAATAAACAAAGTCCTCAGTCAAACAGTGTCAATAACGACAATTTCATCACGAGCAGCAACTCTAGGAAAAATATTGAGCCAGGCATTCTCAATGGACTTCTCTAATACATTCATGAAAACATTTGGGCGACTTTCTTCCTCTACATTTACAATATCAACTAACTTAGTGAGAATTTTACTTGGAACTAGAGCAATATCTTCTGGCATTTCCGTAAACAATTTTGCTGATCCGATACTCTCGTTCTATCGCCTCACTTCACAAAATTTTGTAGCAAGCACATCATCAATATGGAGATTTGGTGCGTTTAGGGCAATCAGTCAAACATTTTCAGTTAGCAATTTAAGCGGTCGATTACTGACGCTTTCTAGAATCCTTGCAAGCAATGTGCAAACAAACGCGATCAATGCAAGATTTTCTACCCTTGGTAAGATGATTACCCAGCCGTTTTCAGTAAATGTTTTGTCACTTAGAATCACAGCTTTAACTCGTGCAGCCATTCAGACATTCACAACCAATTCTGTTTTAGACTATGTGTTTGGCTCATTAAGAACTGCAACAGAAAGCTTCACGACTAATGTTGTAAGCGTAAGAATTCTATCTGCAGGAAAAATACTTTCTGAATCAATTACTGCTAACGCAATAAGCCAACGAATTGCATCCTTAGGTAAATTACTGGCACAAAACATAGTAGCAAATGGATTAAGTGCACGTGCAGCAACACTTGGCAAAATATTTACTCAATCTTTTTCAACTTCCACATTTTCTTCTAGGCTATCAGGAGTAGTAAAAGTAATTTCACAAACGTTAGCATCAAATGTTGTCACCGGAAATCTATATAGTCTTGTCAGGTCAAGCATGCAAAATATTTCAGCGAACGCAATCTCGACTAGAATATCAAGCATAACTAAAATTTTCATCCAAACATTAAATGTTAATACAATTTCAGCAAGAGCAGCAACTCTTATCAAATTAGCAAGTCAATCCTTTAACTTCGATACCGCCACGTTAAGGCTTTCAGGAGTATTGAAAACTATTTCATCTTCATTTTCAGCAAACGCACTAACAGCAAGAATCTTATCAATCGGCAAGCTAGCAACTCAATCATTTTCAACTAATACAGCAACTCAGAGAATCGAAACGTTAGTTCGTCTAACATCACAATTCTTCTCAACAAACACTTCGTTAAGAAGCATGTTTGGCATGTTCAGAACAGCAACAGCCAACTTGAATATCAACATAGTAAATGCTAGGATAATATCTTTAGGAAAAGTGCTAACACAAACATTCAGCACCAACTTTATTGCAACAAGAATCTCTGGATTGAGTAAATTAGTAGCACAATCTGTTAGTGCTAATTCTGCGATAAGTAATTTATTCGGAATCTTAAGAATTTCATCGGAAGCTATAACTTCAAGCATTGTTAACGTAAGGTTATCAAGACTTGGAAAATTGGTTTCTCAATCTCTCACAAGCAACGCAATTTCTGGAAGGTTGGATACTGCAATTCGATCAGCAAATCAGTTCCTAGCAACAAATACTGTATTGCAAAACTTCTTCGGAATACTCAGAACGACAAGCCAAGCCTTTTCAACAAGCGTATTGAATTCAAGAATTTCTGCTGCCGGTAGGTTAATAACACAAACATTCTCAACCAGTACAATTTCAACTTCATTATCAACATTCTCCAGAATTTTTGCAAATATGATGCAAGTTAGCACAGTTAGTCAAAGATTAGCTGCTCTTGGTAAAACAGTAACACAAACAATCTCTACAAGTACACTTCTGTCAAGACTTGCAGTTCTCAGTCGTCTTGCAAGCCAAACTTTCACAACAAATTCAGCTACTCAGTATCTCATAGGTGCACTCAGAGTCGCAACTCAAAATTTCTCTGCGGATACTATTAGTACTAGAATATTTTCTGCCGGAAGATTAATAAATCAGGCAATGCAAACATCTACAATTACTTCGAGAATAGCATCTCTGGGTAAAATAATAAGTCAGAACTTTATTGTCAACACAGCAATCGACCGTATAGCAACACTTAGCAAAACAATTACACAGTCCTTCTTGTTTACAAATGCATACTACAATCTTTTCGGAATATCTAGATCAATCTCTCAGTCATTATCTACAAACATTGCTACCGCGAATCTCTACAATCTTTTCAGAACAACTTCTCAATCACTTACGACAAATGTTTTCGCAGCAAGAGTATCAACAATAACAAAAACTTTGAGCCAAACTTTTTCAGCCACAACAATTTCTGGCAGAATAGCAACTCTAGGAAAAATTATCTCTCAATCTTTTGGAACAAATGTAGCCGTGACAAGAATTTCTGGATTAAGCAGGCTAATATCGCAAACATTTTCAACTAACACTATAACTAAAAACCTCTTCTCACTTTCAAGAGCATTGACACAAACATTTAGTGCAAATACAATTTCAACAAGAATCAGTTCATTAAGTAAATTAATATCACAGCCATTCTCATCAAACGTAGCGATTAACAACATATTCGGCATGTTAAGAACAGCAAGCCAAACATTCTCAGCAAATGCATTAACATCAAGAATTTCTACCGCTGGTAGATTGCTGACTCAAGCATTATCAACTAATGTAATAACTAAAAACCTCTTCTCACTCTCTAGAACATTGGCACAGTCATTGAATGCAAATACAATCACAACAAGAATAACAGTAGCAGGAAGATTAATTTCCCAATCATTCGCATCAAACATAGCCATCAACAATCTTTTCGGATTACTCAGAACAATTGCACAAGCGTTATCAACAAATTCATTAACTTCTAGAGCTGCTTCATTAGGTAAAATGCTGGCACAGTCTTTCTCAACAAGTGTAGCAGTGCAGAGAATTGAAACATTAACTCGTCTAACATCACAATTCTTCTCAACAAACACTTCATTAAGAAGCATGTTTGGCATGTTCAGGGCAGTGTCAACCAACTTGAATATCAGCGCAGCAAATGCCAGGATAGCATCTTTAGGAAAAGTGCTAACACAAACATTCAGCACCAACTTTATTGCAACAAGAATCTCTGGATTGAGTAAATTAGTAGCACAATCTGTTAGTGCTAATTCTGCGATAAGTAATTTATTCGGTATTCTTAGAAGTGCATCTCAAAGTATTTCAACGAACGCAATATCTTCAAGAATATCTGCCGTTGGCAAACTGATAACACAGACATTCTCGCCAACAGCACTAACTACAAACCTATCGAGCTTTGTAAAAATAATTTCCCAAACATTTTCCACTTCGGCATTTTCATCTAGATTGTCTAGCTTTGGAAAAATATTAACCCAGACTTTCACGACAAATGCAATAACAGGGCGAATACTTTCAATATTCAGAATTGCAACACAGCAAGTCACATTGAACAATTTTGCAACTGGATTATACAGAGAAATTCTAAACCTTTATGACATAACAGTTAGTCAATCATTTGGCTTGAATCTTCCAACAATTCTACAAAGCACTTTCAGCCGACTTTCAACTACATCATCCAGTATTTCTACATCATTCCTCAAAACATTCCTCGGAGCAAGATTTGTAGTATCGCAGATAATAACAAATAATTTCATTTCTCCGTTCTACTCTCTTTCACGTGGGGTGGCACAAACTTTATCAATAAATATATTAACATCAAGACTGTCACAACTTGGCAAAACAATCTCACAAACATTAAGTACAAACACATTAACTGCTAGAATTACATCTTTTGGAAAAACAATATCACAGCAATTATCAGCCAATACAATAACAGAAAGACTTGGAACATTTGCTCGTTTTACTACTCAAAGTTTAGCGACAAATACATTACTACAAAACTTATTTGGAGTGTTGAGAAGTGCTTCTGAAAATCTATCAACAACTGTTCTGAGCTCAAGAATTACTTCTATAACAAGAATATTTGTTCAATCAATTTCAGCAAATACACTAACAACGAATGTATCAAACTTTATAAGATCAATTTTCCAGTCATTTTCTACTTCTGTACTTTCTTCTAGAGTTTCAACCCTAGGTAAATTGATAGTACAATCATTCACATCAAACATAACCATCAACAATCTATTTGGAGTAATCAGAACCGCAAGCCAATCCATTTCATTAAATACATTAGCTTCAAGAATTTTCACTGCTGGTAGATTGCTGACTCAAGCATTTTCAGCTAATACAATAACTAAAAACCTCTTCTCACTTTCAAGAGTATTGTCTCAATCAATTTCTTCGCAAACATTGGCATCAAGAGCTGCAACTCTAGGGCAAATACTGACACAAACATTTACACCGAACCTCATAGCGGGCTTTCAAAAATCTTTCGGCAGACTCTCATCCGCAACGTTCAGCATTTCAACAACAACTCTGCAAGCATTCCTAGGCACGAGACTCGCGTCATCGCAAATAGCAGTGAACAACTTTATTAGCCCAGTCTCGGCTTTCTCACGTCTCACCACACAAACCTTGTCTTCAAACGTAGTACTGATAAGATATTCTATATTTGTGAAATCTGTAACTGAAACATTCACTACCACCTATGCCTTACAATTTCTAAATGGAGTTTTGAAGTATGCGTCACAAGCAGTTACAACTAATTTTGCATTAACAAGAGTTACAGGGTTTGGAAGAACATTCACACAAACAGTCTCGACAAACATACTCACACTACAATCAAGTTTGCTGTTTAAAACACTTTCACAGTCAATCACAAGTACTATTGACTCTGTGAGAAATGCAATCGGAATTAGAAATGTAGTTCAATCAGGAACTTTTGCAACCCAATATTTCGGCCAAATTATGCTAAACAGACTCACATCAGCAGTACTTCAAATAAATCAACTTACACTACGAACAAGTTCATTGGCAAGAATACTCGGTCAACCCCTTGACTTCTCAACTATATTACAACGAGCAAGATCAATGACAATAACAGTTTATACAAGCTTCTCGATATTTACTTCCAGAATTTATTCAATCATTCCAGGTTTCGAAATTATAAGAGTCATAAGCAGAGTTGCGACAACATCGTTCGCTTTGTCCGAATCAATAAGTAAATCCTTCATCACACTTAAACCATTGACACTTCAGTTTACTCTAACCGAAACAATACAGAAACAATTTTCTTTCCTTAGACCAATTACACAAAGTCTTAATTTAAGTAATTTGGTTGCAAGAATCGCTTCGATATTTAGAATAGTAATTAGACCTTTCACATTTGGTTTTGGGATAACACGTGTAAATCAGACAGGGACAACAACTACCACAGCCACCGAAGCACTGGCTGAAGGCCAAAGAGGAGGGGCAGCAGCTGGAATTAGCGGTGTTCTGGGCCCGCTGGTAGCACCACAACCATCTCTCATACCTCAACCAACATATGCTGTAGATTTTTCAAAAACCGATGTTTTGAGAGAAACAGTCCAGGGCAGCGACGAAGTAATATCACTTGAGATGAAGAACAAAATAAACAGCAGATTGAACGATATTACAATTGACATTGACGGAATTCCAAAAGAATGGATAAAAAGAAAGCCTTCTTACATAGAAAGTCTCGATCCAAATCAAAAAGCCAAAGTAGAAATTACATTGAGTGTGCCATCAGGTGTATTGCCAGGAGATTACAGGATCGACATAAATGTAAAAACAGGGGGGGTTGTCGATCAAGGGTTTGTTATGCTTCGAGTAAAGCAATATTCAGAAGATTCAGAAAGCCCGGTAGTGACAAGGTCAATTGAAGTTGACAACGAGCAGCAAAAGACAACATTCAAACTGAATCTGCTGAACAAGAAGAGGCTCGCGAATATTATTAACGTAGAAGAGGAAATACCAAAATCAATTGCAATGAATGCAAAAGATGTTGACTTCCTCACATCACCGACACAAATAGTGAGAGAAGATCCTGTTGTTCTATGGGAATTGAGAAATGTTAAAGTGAATGAGCTCAGGACGTTGATATACTCTGTGAAGAAAGTATTGCCAGACTTTTCACAATACGTCTTCCTTCCTCTGAAACAAGTCAGCATCTCTTCGAAGCCATTGTTAGAAAACTTCAAGTTGCTTGATTTTGACATACCTGCGCTTTATTCAGGCCAATCTTCACTTATGGCATTAAAGATAGAGAATCCTGATGAAAGAAGTCATGAATTTAAGTTCTTGTTAGAACTTCCGAAAGGATGGAGCGTAAAACCAGAAGCTATAAAAGAAATTATTTACAGCAACGAGGAAAGGGAATATAAACTCCAAGTAAATGTTCCATCCGACGAAGAGCCAGGAAGTAAAATTATCCGGGCGCAATTCATGTGGGACGATGAGATAGTTGTGAGAGAATACAGAATCTTAGTTTCTCCAGTTATACTTTTCAATCTTATAATAATAATTTACGTAGGCGTCGCTGGCGCTGTTATACTAGTGGCATATTTTGCAATAAAATACTACATATCTCATAGAGATAGTTACGGCTCCCGAGAAAAATTACGCAAAATTAAAAGTGTAATGGAAAGAAATTTCCAGTCAAATTTACAGTCGGAAATGAAATAAAGGGGGATCATCATGATTAATAAAATCAAAATATTTTTCTTAGCAATACTTTCATTAATTTTAATTTTTGCAGTTATTTTTTCAATTAATTCAAAGAATTTTTCGATTTTGGGCTTCTCCACTTTAACGGAGAGTGGAAAAGAATCAGAGATTTACAGCTTAACCTACGAACCTACTGAGCCGGTTGCGTTACAACAAATTAGTTTTTCTGTCAAAGTCAAAAACAACCAGCAGAAATCAAACGGATACAAACTAGAATTTGTAGTAACAAAAGACGGCATTGTCAAATCAGAAGACGAGTTCACATTCAATCTTGGAGCCGGGGGAAGCAAGGAAATCTTGACAGAATACACGCCGGGAGATATAAATGACTTCGAAATAATAGCAAGACTTTATGACTTCACAACATCGAAACTTTTAGACTTCAAAACGTCGAAGTTCAATGTCATCAGCGAGATAGGGCCTTTCGATCTTGAAGTAAACATTCCATCGAAATTTGTCAAAGCAAACTCCATCTTGCCGATACTTCTTTCCATTGCAAACATGGGAGAGAGGGGAACGGATGTGAATGTGGATGTTGTTATGAAATGCGTGAACCAGAGCAATATAAAGAAATCGTTCTTTTTCTACATGCACCCAAAAACTTTGAAGAATAAAGTAACGCCAATAGAGACTTGCAATGAAGAGGGCCAGCATGAAATTTCTGCAAGCATCAGGCTTTTCAACAGAACATGGATTTCATCATATAACCAGTTCTTCATCAACAAAACATACACCGAACTTCATTTCGCCATACCAAAAGCGATTGATGTCAATCCTGGCGAATCAAAAATTTTTGATCTCCAGATTAATAACACAGGAAACAGCACGCTGCACAACCTCAAGCTAATAATAAGCGAAATTCCGACAGAATGGGTACAAATTTCCCCACAAACAGTGCCGGAAATAAGACCCACTGAGCTCTCCGTCTTTCTTGTCAACATAACCACTCCGGAGAATACCGAAGCACAAGAGTTTGTGGTAGGGATATCTGCAGCTGCTGATGAATCTCTGACAAGAAACGAAGCCATTTTCAAAGTCAATTCATTATCTTTTTACACACTCACACCAGGTATAGGAAACATACAGGCTTCGCCTATTCTGCAAATTTTCAATAAAAATTTGACTAATATACTATTGGCAATTCTCATCATCGTTGTTGTAATTGGAGTACTAAAAATCGGACAAAATAGAATGAATAGATATGGAAGAGAAGAAGCATTGAGAAAATTAAGGAAAACAATTGAGAAGAAGGAATGAAGGATCAAACAGGTTAGAATAGAATATAATTAAACAAAAACAAAATTTAATATAAAGAAAAAAAATGGAAAGAAGAGAAAAGGAGGCTGCTTAGTTGGCTAGGGTAATAGGAGTTTTTTCAGGAAAAGGAGGAGTCGGAAAGACAACTCTTGTTGCAAATTTATCAGCTTCGCTTTCAAAGAATTTCAACAAAAAGATTGTAGCTATTGATAGCAACATTTCAATTTCACATCTTGGAATGCACTTAGGTTTGTATGAAGACCCGAAGGTAACTCTGAGGGAAGTGCTTCTCAAAAAGGCGTCACCGATGTCAGCTCTGTACATACATCCTTCTACAGGTGTCCGTTTGCTTCCTTCACCTTTGAACAGCAGTTTTGATGGCATAAGTCTGAGAGGGATAGAAAATGTTGTAGATCAACTCAGCAGAGACAATGATATTGTAATTATAGACGCAGCTCCAGGTTTGGGCAGAGAAGTAATTGCTGCAGCTGAATGCATTGATGATGCTATTATTGTTGCTACACCAGACATACCTTCTGTGACTGATGCTTTGAAAACAATCAATTTGATTAAAAGGATCAACGATGACATCAATATTCTTGGCTTGGTTGTGAACAGGGTAAGAAACGAAAGATACGAGTTAACGAAGAACGAGATTGAATCAGCATGCAACATAAACGTCATAACACACATACCGGAAGATGTGAAAATTCCTGAGTCTATTGCTAAAGGCAGTCCCGTCGTCGACATCCATCCTTACTCAAAGGCAAGCATCGCGTTCAACAGACTTTCCGCCGCATTGATCGGGCAGAATTATGAACCTAACAATCTTCTCTACAAGCTGATGAAGATGGCAGGATTTGCAAAAGAAGATTTCGTGAAAATTCCATTCATGAATGATGTAATCAGATCAGAACAAAAGAAAAAGAAAAAACCAAAAGTCGTCAAGATAAAAGATGAAGTTGAGAGAGAAGAAGCAGGAGAAGAAAAAAGCGAAGATGAAGAGGAAAATGAGGAAGAGGAAGTAGAAGCAAGAGATGTCAAAAAACTGAGAAGAGAGGTCGACGAATCGATAAAATCAAAACCATATGCAAAATCAGACATAAGGAAAAGATTAGCTATGAAAATAAAAGAAAGATTAGGAGAGAGAGGTATTGAAGAATGAAAGTGAAACAGTTATCATGGTCAGAAAAAGATGAAATTTTAGACGCTGTCGCAGATCAGATAGCAGAAGTGATCGCTGAATCGAAACAACTCAGCATCAAAAGCAGAGAAGAGAGGGTAAGAAGTACTGATATGGAAAAATATTTGGATGACATAATAGAAACTAAACAAAGAATTTCTGCGCTTGAGACAAAACTGGAGAAAAAGTTGCAAGATTCTGAAATAATTATGAATAGTTTGGAAAAGCAAATGAGTGAAAAGTATCATTCTGTCAGCAGCGAGGGAGAAAAGGAATATTTCAAACTTGTCGACCAAATCGCTGTTTTGAGAGCTGGAATAATTAGACTGAGCAACGAGATAAAAGAAATAAAAATCCAACTTGCACTGAGAAAAATGTAGGTGCAGGGGGTGCGATTCGAACGCACGAACGGACTAACCGACAGCGTTTCTTATCTTCATCTTTTTTCCGAGCTCAATGCTCAAAATTTTTCAAAAGAGCTTGAGCGCTGCGCCTTTGACCAGACTTGGCTACCCCTGCTTACTCTTCTGTCCGTAAATTAACTATATCATACTATTTAAAAATTTAAGAAAAAGGCTTTTGCATCCTACCTTTTACCTTTACTGAAGTTCAGTTTCGTTCTCACTCATCTGATCGAGTTCTTCTTTCAGCTTGCTTATCTGCACACGCAAGTCAGAAATCATTCCATGCAATCCTTCGTCGTTTCCATTGCTTCCATTTTGAACCTCTTCTGCAACTGAAAATTCCTGTGGGCGTTCTACTTCCTTTTCCTTCATTCCTGCTGGACGCAAGAATTCCGAATCAAGATCTCCAAGACGCGCTTCGACTTTCTGCACTGCAGCTTCCAGCACACGCAAGTTCTGCGCCTTCACGCGTTCCATCTCGCTGAACATCTCAAATGCATTCTTCACTTTCGTGACGGTCTGCTTCAAGTCAGAAATCGTATGTAAAATATTTTTGTATCGATCTAGTTTTATGAAAAGGGGAACAGATTCTGGTATTTCTGAGATTGGACTTTTTTGCATAACTGCTGTTGTAACTCCAGTTTTCATGACATTCTGCGTCTGAAATGTCTCAACCTTTGGAACTTGCCCTGACATTATCTGTTGTGTTGCCCATTCGTTCATCTGTCTCGATTGGTCTGAGCTGCTCGCACTTTGAACTTCTTTCAGCCACTGCTCTGTTACTGATGGAGCTTCGAGTTTAGGAACTGAAGGCATGTCCGACGGCTCAATCGCTTCTTTGATTTGCTGTATGTCTTCATACTCTTTCTTTACTTCTTCCTTCTTCCTGCCAAACAAAGCCATGTTATCAATTAATTATTTTCTTTTTTCGGTAAATAAATGCTTTATAAAAACAAAAACGTGCGCCAGCCGGGATTTTCAGGGCGAACCTTTTGAACCCGGGTTTGCCGGCTTTTCAGCTCTCGGCCGTGGCAGGGCCGTATCTTAGACCAGGCTGGACTACTGGCGCTTCCGTAAGTCAGTTTCAAAAACTTTGCTTGCAAATTGCCACAAATGCCACAAAAATTTGTTTTTGCCACTTTTTTATTTTTATTTTTTAACTTTCAATTTTATCCAAATATGCCACCAAAACCTTCCAATGCCTTTTCCTGCTCTTCCTTTATCTTACTAATTACTGCATTCTTTTCCTTATCTTTTACTTCCTTCGTCAATTCTTTCGACAGTTCTATCGCTCGCTCGACTTGTTCGTCCGTGCCGCTAATATAACAGTAGTAACCTTCGCTGAAGCCGAACGACTTCGCCTCTCTCCACATTATACTTGCTCTCGAGACAGTATCGTCCTTCAGCAAAAGATCTTTCGCTTTCTGCAAATTCTTACTTTCCAACAATAGCAATGTTTCCATATCTCTCACTTCTCTTACTTCATTTTTTACTTCATTTTATTGCGTATTTTAATGTTCTTAAATCTTAAGTTTGAGTGAGCCTCGGAAGAACTAACTCAAAATTAACTACTTTTTCGGTTCAATGCAGGAGGTGTGCTCTCTGGCTGGACTACAGTGCGAGAATATTTTAATATGTGAAAATGACACAAAAGGTTGACAATTGATGTATGATTATGGTGAATCCGGACAGTCCAGGAAACATCTTGGTTATTAAGAAAAGAATATACTATTGGTGTATCGGAAAAAATTATAACTAAAATTAGGCTATGATACAATCTTATTTTCTTTCTTATTCCTATTTTAAGAGGTTTAGTATGAAAGAAACTCTCCCTATAAGGGATTTCTTAAGGAAGGCGAAGAGAGGGCCTCAGATAATACCGCCTAAAGATTTTGGGATGATAGTCGCCGAAACTGGATGTGGGAAAGATTGGAAGGTTGTAGATGCCGGAACTGGCTCGGGGTTCTTGGCGATGATGCTCGCTAACATAGGATGTAAAGTCTACACATATGAAATCGACGAAGATTTCTATGAAGTGGCTAAGAAGAACATAAGGAATTCTGGTCTAGGGAATATCTTTCTTAAGAAGGCTGACATAACGAAATGGATTGACGAAAAGAATGTTGACATGGTTACATTGGATATGAAAAATCCTGAGAGTGTAATAAAAAATGCCTACAACTCTCTAAAATATAGAGGTTGGCTAGTTATCTACTCTTTGCATGTTGAGCAGTTGCAAAGAGTCTGGAAAGAGTTGAAAAAATATAATTTCTCCAGAATCACTATTCTCGAAAATCTCCAAAGAGAGTGGCAGATAGAAAGTAACACTTTCACGAGACCTATGACACACATGCTTGCTCATACTGGATTTTTGACGTTTGCTAGAAAGTAATCCACCACAGTCAATATTAGCATTATCGCAACTTGAAAGATATCTACATAATCCTTTATTTTTTCTATTTTTTTCTTATCGATAATTATTTTCGGAATTCTATTAATTGATAATAAACTAGGAAAGATTAAGGACAAACTAGAGGAGATGTTGTATGGAAAATAAAAAGCTGTTTCTGAAGAAGTGCCCAAACTGTAACTCAACAAGAATAGAACATTCAGACTTTGTCAAAAGCAGCAAATACTACATGAAGTTCAGGTGCAAGAGATGCGGATATTCGAACGTAAAAGAATGTTTAAAGGAATGGAATAAATTATGAAAAACAAGGAATCTGAAAAGCCGTTAGAAAAAGAAAAGATTAGAAAAGAGAAAGTAGAATTGAAAGAAGCTGTTTGTTATTATTGTGGTAAGAAACTTGGTGGACAGTGGGGGTTTGTCTGCAAAGAATGTAAAAAGAAGGCAATGAAATGAAGGTATGTAGTGTTTGCGGCAGGACATATGATGTCGTCGGAAAGGAGATTACTATTTGCAAGACTTGTTACTCGTTGTTGAAAGAGGTGAGAACATGAAAGTTCAAAAACTTGAAAAAGAGGTGAAAATAATGTTAGATGCAACAGCCAAAACCTGCACCAGTGAAGCAACCAAAGAAAAAGAAATTGGAAGGAAGAGGAGCAGAACAACTCGGAGATGTTCTTGAAAAATTGTAAAAATAATTAGTATATTTTTTCTACAAAATGATAACTTTATTATCAAGTTCGCACAAATTAATTCTATGGCAAAGAGAAAAAAGAAAAAAAGATAAATTGAGAAAATAAAAAATAAATTAAAATCTTCGCTCACGATTCACGCAACCTATGAATTGACCGTCCAAGATTTTTATCTAATTAGTAAAAAACACCAAATGAGGCGGCTCATTTGATAGAGACTATTTTGAAAGAATTGTTATCAAAACTACCAAAATTAAAATGTAATTCTTTTTCATTAATTAATAATTTGTTTTTATTCTTAAAGTCTTTTCAAACTGTTGCTCTGTAGTTTGGGCCGAGTGCGGGAGGTGTACTTTGAACCCAATTTACAATTTTCTATTTGATAGGAAGCCTCGGAAGGGATTTGAACCCTTGACCTTCTGCTTTTTCTAGCTTGTTCTTCGCTTTTTCCTCTAGCGATACGAAGCAGTTGCTCTACCGAACTGAGCTACCGAGGCTTTTCTGAGTAAATCTTCTTTGAACTATATTAGTAAGAAAAGACAATATAATATTTAATACTGATTTTCTAGTAGTGAATCTAGTAGTGAAAGACTGAACAGGTGTCGACGTAGAACGCAGAAGCGCTAAAAAGAGGAAAAGAAGGATGCAAGAGGCACAACTTTGGCATAAAGAGCGTAACGGAGTGCGTTGCGACCTTTGCGCGAGAAAATGTTTCACTTCTAAAGACAAACTTGGTTACTGTCTGGTCAGGAAGAATGTTGACAACAAGTTTTATGCTATGAACTATGGAAAAGTCCAGGACATAACGTTTGACAATGTTGAAAAAAGACCTTTGTTTCACTTCTTTCCTGGTAGTAGCAACATGAGCATAACAATCCCTGGCGATAACTACCCGACTACAGACGTCTCGCAGCTGTTCAAAGACAAGAAGCAGGAGGCGACAGTCGGGAAGGACTACACACCAGAACAAATCGTTGCAGTGGCAGAAGATAAAGGCGTCGGCGCAATAAGCTTCTCGGCAGTCGAACCTTTCATACATTTCGAATTTGCATATAAAATCGCGAAACTTTCGCACAGGAGCAACATAAAGAATATTTTTGTTACTAACGGCTTTGCCACAGAAGATGCAGTCAAAAAGATTGCAAAATTCCTCGATGCCGTTGTTGTCAACTTAAAAGCCTCAGTAGATCCTGAGTTTTACTCTAAATTCTTGGACGTGAACGACACAACACCAATTTTCAGTGCGCTCAAGCAGTTCAAGAAGCAGCGGATTCACATCGAAATAACGAACACAATCATACCTCAGGTCGGAGACAATATAGATCAATGCAAGAAAGTGGCGGAGTGGATAAATGCCGAGATTGGTTCTGAAATTCCGTTTCACATGACGCAATTTCATTACGATCCAAAATTGGCTGAAGTTCCTATGACACCTGTTGCAACACTTGAGAAATGCATTGACGTTGTGAATAATGCTGGTATACGTTATGTCTACATTGGAGGAGTGCCAAAACATGCATTGCAGAGCACGATTTGCTACAATTGCAGAGAACCCCTCGTAATCCGCGAAGGATCGAAGGTCAAGAAGGTTCAACTATCGAAAGACAGATGCCCAAACTGCGGTTTGAGAATAAATATGATCGTCGAATAGTTATTGAATGGCGTATAAAGAGCAAAAGTTTAAGTGTGTTGAACCCTTTATGTTTTTTGTGAAACAATTCTTACAAAGCTTGAAACAATTGAAACAATCTGAAACAATCACTGAAACAATTATGACAAACATAGCATGGCGTGAAACAGTTCCACTTCTTACCTTTTCACTTTTTTCGATATTTTTCTTAGCTTTTTTTGTTTCTGTCACAAGTGCACAGGTTCAGTACTATGGAGTCGATGTCAACATTGACGATAAGGGCAAGTCTGCAGTCCAGATGACAATAACTTTCTCCCAGCCAGTCAAAGAATTCAACTTCACAATCGTTGGAAGCGTGCAAAAGTTCGGAGTGAATAGCACAGCAGGACCTCAAAACTGCATGCTGCAAGTTTCTGGAATAACAGTCATAAGCTGTAAACTGAATTTGACTCAAGATAAGAGAGCAATCATCATTTATTTTGAAACTTTTAACTATGTGAAAGATTTAGATGGAAAATTTTTCCTTGACACAGACTTTTCGCTGAATAGAAATATTGAACAGCTTGCCGTTTCGGTTCGTCTACCTGAAGGCAAGGCCCTTGCAAGCGAGACAACACCGAACAGAATTTCATTTCCAGAAGTGGCAAACATAATGAGCGACGGGAGGCGCATAATTGTCAACTGGCGATTCACTCAAGTTCAGGCAGCACAGTCAATGAAGTTCCAAGTCCTTTACGAAAACATCATTTTGCCGCCTCTTTTTGATTTTAGAATAAGATATGCCCTTCTTGCAGGCGGCGTGATTGGCTTAATTTCTACCTTTGTTTACTTGCGATACTTCAGAAAAACTGAGAAGGTCATCTTGTCCGTTTTGGACGAGTATGAACGAAAGATATTCGACTTAATCGTTGCTGCAGGAGGAACTGTGAACCAAAGAAAGATTGTTCAAGAGACGAACTTGAGCAAGGCAAAGGTAAGCCGAGTCGTGAAAAGCCTTGTCAACAGGGGCGTGATAGAAGTCGAGCGTATCGGCAGGACGAACAAGCTGAAGATTTTGAAAAAGAAGTTCATGATGTAGATACGAGATGAATGCGGCAACACCAGTTTTTTGTAAACAATGTGAATGATTTTTTGAAAACATATATTACAAAACATATTTTAAAGTTATTACCCACGAAAAGAAACAAAAAGAATAACAAAGAGCAAAAAGAGCAAAATTTTCCCACACGCCAGCCACTAACTTCGAGTTATCAAGAAGACTCCGCCAAGAATGAGGAGGATGCCAAGCCATCTTACAACGGAGATTTTCTCATCGAAAAAGAACATTGCCAAAAAGGCTGTTATTATATAGGCAATGGAAATGAGAGGATATGCAAAGCTTAGCTCAGCCTTGGAAAGCACAACAAACCATAATAAAACAGCTAAAAGATATAGAACCACTCCTAGAAAGACATATTTTTGGAACATTGTTTCAAAAAGCCTCAATGAGACTAGCTGGCTTAGCTCTATAGGTCTGTCCTTCAAACCCATCTTCATGAATAGCTGCCCGAACGCTCCAAGGACAACTGATATCAAAACAAGAATGATGACGTCTATAGCCATTATCTTTTTCACCTTTGTCTGAACCTTTTTCATTAATTTTATTAGGCTTTCTAAGGAGATAAATCTTCCTTTAGGGTTTGCAGCAGGTTATTGTGGTTTCATTGTCAGTTTTGATAGTTTCTCGTCAATTTTTGACATTTTTGAGTGCTACAACAAGAAAAGGTATTTTAAGCCTTATTTTTTAATAATGAGGGTTATATTAACTTTAGAAACAATTATTAAAATTATTTCAGTCAATAGCAACTTTTAGAAGCGTTCTTTTACAATCCAACTTATAGCTGTAAATTGTTTCAAGGAGTTTTTATATCCTACAAAATAGAAGTATTGTATAGAATAACCCGAGTATCCATATTCTGCGGGCGATAATTCCACTCGGGTTTACCTGTCTGCAGCGTATGGAGAAAAGACAAAAAGAGGGTTAAAAAATGAAAATAAACTATGAAAAAACAATTGCAGGATTCATGGCTGCATTGTTAGCCGCAATGCCAGTTGCATTTGCAGCAACTAACGTATCTGATGCTTTCGGTAAGCTAGGAACCAATGGTGTCCTAGATGCTGTGATCGTTGTCGGATCCGGTGCTGCTGCTTCAGACGTAGCTGGTGCTGCGGACATAGCGGTAAGATTAGCAGAACTATCATACACTACCACAACAACCTCTGGTAGCACTGCTGTTGACGGACTATCCAAGGATGGAATAGGAATCTGTACTTCGGCCACCCCTGACACAGCTTGTCAGCTGATGGACGGTACAAATGGATTCCCATCTTCAGGAATAGTCAAGTCGTTCCACTACAGCGGGCTCAAAGATACAACATATTCATGGAGAGCTGACGATTACGATTACAGAGAGCAAGTCGACATTGCAGGAGTAACATTGAGACACAGTTGGTCAACAACTGATATCAACGGTACTCCAAAGATGCAGATTGACTCTGGAGACGTCTTCTATGAATGGATTGCAGAAGAGCTGCTTAATGGAACTGGTGCAAAGACAACCAAGAACTACACATATCCAGTCTACATAACGATGCTAGGCAAGACATTTGCCATCATAGCAACAACTGGAGAGAATAGTTTCATTGCTTTGTCCGGTTCTATCGGAACAGCAACAGCAACAAGCGGTGTTACTTACGGAGACTACACAGTGTACTCAGACCTAGGAAAAGACAATTCCTGGGCTAGAATAATCATCAAAGACAAAAATGGCAACACAGTTGATACGAAGGTAATCAACGAGGGAGACTCGTATGACATAGCTTCGATTAGCTTGACAGTAAAGATAACAGACTCAAGAGCCCTTGACGATGGTACAGTCGTTGGCACGGACGTTGTATTTGGTCCTAAAGGAACCACAGAGAAGACTTACGACACTTCAGCTGATACTACATCTACGGGAACTGAATCAGACAGATTCCCAGGTGAGACAGATTGGGGTGTCCAAACCAAATCTAGTAACTTCCCAGCTGGTACAGCTGGAAGCATACCTTCCGGTTCTACAATACAAGTCATCTACAAACCAACAACCACAAAGTACCTGAAGCAAGGCGAGAAGTTAGTCCTTCCGAATAATTACGCGGAATTAGGCTATCTCGGCTTTAATACTGACAAGTTCGCCACAATAACAGTAAAGACTGTGACATCCCAGACAGCATACAACTACTCAGCTGACACTCAGTCGTTCGGAAACCTCAACGGTTTGGAGATATCGTCTGATGTAGCCGGCTCGATAGTTGCGTCCAACGGGAACGCTTACACCAAGGCCTATGTCTTGTTCAACAAGACATTCGATTTCGGTGGAATAGCTATGCCAGTGATGTTCGGTTACTATGATCAATCAAAGCAGAAGATCCTAGTCAACGGAACACCTGACAAAAACTACGAATCAACCGTAGCTGAGTTTGTCACCAAGTGGATAAACGGATCTACTACAACGTGGGTAGATAACGCTACTTACGCTTTCAAGTTGAACTATGGAAGCGTGGGTGAGAATGACTTCTACCTTAACGTTACAGTAAACGCCAACACATCAACATACCTGTTCTATGTGAGAGCAGGAACAGCAGCATCAGGCAACATCAATGCAACATACCAAAACAAGACACTGTGGAGTGGCACAAATAATCTAGAATTTAGATTGGGTCCAACTGCTTCTTCTGCTGACCCAGGCGATGTCGAAGTCACGACCGAAGCTGTCACAAGACAGTTGATTGGTCAGACTGTCCAAGACATCCTTGACGACAGCGGAGTTACAGTAGTCGCGCCTAACTCTAACTCAGCTGCAAATTGGGTAGTTCTGAAAATACCGTCAAAGACACTAGAAAACAAAGTATACTTCGGTAAGCTCGGTTCTTCAACAACCGGCGGAACAGTCAAGCAACTTGTTGCATACAAGTCAGCTTTGGCAGTTCTAGACACTGAAGTGACTGCTGCGCACAAGGCAAAGAACATGGTGGTCGTTGGAGGCCCGTGCGTGAACTCCGTGGTTGCTGATTTAGCATCCGCAGGAAAGTTCAAGTACTCATGTTCAGCATGGCCAGGCAGAGACTTTGGTTTCGTCTCAGTGATTGACGACGCGTACACCACAGGCAAGGTAGTCGTGGTAGTTGCAGGTACAAGAGCTGCCGATTCAAGATTGGCATCTACTGTATTCCAGCAATACGACTCACTGCTATCTGGTAGGAACAATACCGCAGTTGAAGTAACATCAGCCACATCAGCCGGTATAGTTGCAGGTTAAACTGCATAGACGACTGGTGAGAAACCTGACATATTTCGTGGCTTTATGCCACATCCCTTCTTCTTTTTTCCATCTTAATTTTCGCAAAGAACCTCCATTTTTCGAAAATATGAAAAAGATAAAAAAAGATTAAAGAGCTTTTAAAAGAAAATCATAAAGACGAGTGGTGTTATCAATATGGCATCAACAAGCAGAGGCGAAGAAAAGAAGAAAATAAAATTGAAAATCACGAAGAACAAGATGATAACTGTTTTTGTCATCATTGCAGCCGTTGCTGTTGCTTACATTTACGCTTTGTATGTGCCGAAACCTGTTTACTCAGTCGATTATCGGGGTATCATTCTCAATTTTAGAGTCGATTTACGTGAGGCAAACAAGATTCCAGTCGAGCCTGGTCCTGACCAAGTCTACACAGAGCTCATCAATCCACTTGTGAAAAACATTACAATCGTTTACAAGCCGACAGGAGATCCGGATGAAGACAAATACTATTCACTTGCAGCTTTTGAAATTGCGGAAAAACTAAAACTCGGTATGCTTGCAAGAACTATTTATGACGTTGGTATAGATGCAAAACCTTTGTCGGAATTCAACAGAACAGACTACGTCAATCTTCCTGGAAAAATACAGCATCCATTAATAGCAGTCATTCATCCTATCTATGCAAACCAGACCCGCGTTTTCGCCGCACCAGGCCACGTCATTTATATCGAGGCAACTTCTTACGAAGGTTTTGATCTAGCAATTGCCAAGTTTTTAATATCTGCTCTGAAAATAAAATTCTAAAAAGAAAGTTTAGGAACAGAGTTAAACAGAATTAAACAGAGTTATATTGTGTTAAATGTTAAACATAAACCACAAGTAGTTAAAAATCAATCTGATATTCATGGCTCTTCAACTGCTCGATTTCGTATCATTTGCTGTAGTGCTTTTACTGTCATACATTTCGATTTTTTACTTAATTCTCTGGCTGGAAAACAAGAACAAAATTTTTAAGAAGAGCAAACCTCTTCGCAGCCTGCCAGGTCTCAGCATCATCGTGCCTGCGTACAACGAAGGGCAGAACATTAAGAGAATTTTGGGAAACTTGCTTTCTGTCACATATCCGAAGGAAAAACTAGAGATAATTGTTGTTGACGACGGCAGCACGGACCATACTTACGAAGTGGCAAAGTCGCTTTCAAGCAGAATACACGTTTTCAGGAAAAAACATTCAGGCAAGGCTGCAGCAGTAAATTTCGGCATCATGAAAGCGAGAAACGATTTTGTCGCTGTGGTAGATGCGGACAGCGTCTTGTCGAAAAATGCGTTGGCCAACAGCATGAAATATTTTGAGGATGATGTGTCGAGCGTGACTGCGAGAATTCTGGTAATGAAGCAGAAGACTGTTTTCGAAAAATGGCAGGACATAGAGTTTAAGATAATAGCGCTGGGCAGGAAAGTTTTTGAGGATTTAAACCTGATTTTTGCAACACCTGGTCCTCTGAGCATTTACAGAAAAGAAGTGTTGAAAAAAATCGGGATGTTCGACGAGAAAAATCTTACAGAGGATGTGGAGATCGCTTGGAGGCTTCTAAGGAAAGGGTATAAGATAAGGATGGCGTATGATGCGCTTGTGTACAGTTATTATCCTGAAAATTTGTCCGGATGGTGGAAGCAAAGAGTGAGATGGAATATTGGAGGGTTTCAGACAATCGAAAAACATCTTGACTGTATTTTCAAAAACCATCCAGTCGGCACATTCTTGATTCCAATGGGGATTCTGGGGGCAGTATTTTCGTTCGTTTCTATATTGGTTTTATTTTATGTTTTGGCAAAAATTCTCTCGATCACTTTCATTTACCTGAATAGTTCATTGCTGCTGCATTACTTTCCGAATATCGGTTTTCAGATAGTTCCCGACTTGTTTGTCTTTTATGGGGCAATCCTTTTTTTCATCTCAGCCTATTTTCTCTATATCACGCTAAGGCAGTATCACTCGAAGCCGAGCATTTTCACACTGTTGATGTTCTTTGTATTTTATCCTTTCCTCAGCCTCCTTTCATTTCTATACGGAGCAAATAAATATTTCAGAAAAGAATATTCTTGGGGCACGAAGTGAAAAATATGGCAATTAATGCGTTTTTCAAAGCAGGAATAATCACAGTTTTTATTTTTCTTGCAGGGATTATGCTCGGAATTTTCATAGACAATTTCAGAGTATCTGAAATAAGAGAAGGGCTTTCAAAGGTCGAAGTGAATTCCAACGACGCGCTCCTACTCGCTTTGTATTTCCAGAAGCTTGGAAAAGAGTCTTGCAGCATTGCTCTGGATGCGAACCTGAAGTTCAACGACAAAATTTACAGCCAAGGGCTGTCGATAGAAAACTCTATAGAAGCAAACAAGTTTACGCCGGAAGTTGAGCAGGAATGGCGAAGATACATTCTGATGCAGACGCAATTCTGGCTTAACAGCATAGAGCTGAAGAAGACTTGCAACTTCAATTACAGCAACGTTGTGCACTTGTTCCAGCTGAAAGACGGAGGCCCGCAGGCAGTCGCAAACAAAAAGTTGCAATCTCAGATAATGCTTTCATTGAAGGAGAAGTGCGGAAACAAGATAATGCTCATTCCCATGACTGCCGACACAGATCTGTCGGTGGTGGATGCAATCGTCGCCCGATACAACATCACAAAATACCCTGCGATAATAATTAACGAGCAAAAAGTTTTTCAAGGCCTGACAAGCTTAGAACAGCTAAACGAAATCACAAAATGTTAGTGCAAAGTATTAATGCAAAATGTTTAAATTAGAGCAGCTTCAATTTTCCTGTGATTTTATCAACTTTCTTCGAGTCGACAGGCCCAATGCCGAGAGCAGTTACAGTCCCCCTCTTCAGCTGTGTCTTGCCAGCGTCCTTCACCAAGAAGTGCGGAAGTTTTGCAGCCTTTACTTTTTTGTAAACTACTTGAAACTCTTTTAGGTCATTCACACGCACCACAATTTTCATCGCTCCTTCTTTGTTCCATTTCCACGCGACTTCCGGGTCTACGAGCATCGCAGCACCGACAGCAGCATGTGCGACATGAGCTGCCAGCTTGCCCTTTCCCCAGTCCAAGTCACGCCTGACAACGATTACTTGCTTGAGCATACTATCGACTAAATGTTGTTAGGATTTTTATAAAATAAAAGCAATAAAAGCGAATTATTTAGAAGAAAATTATGCAGGAAGATGGAATAGAAATTGAAAAAGAAATTCTGGCAGAAATTGCCAAGCGTTTGGTCGTAAAAAAAGAAGAGCTTGTTCAGCTTCTTGAAGGAAAAGTTCCGAATGCAGCGGCGGTCGTCAGCAGCGTGACGAAGAAATTAATCAGCGAGCAGCTTGTGGTGAACGTGGATCCTGTCGGAATTTCGTCGTATGCAATCACGCAGAAAGGTATGCGTGCTGTAAAGTAGCTTCAAACAACTTCTATAAGCTTTAAATTCTTCATAAAATATTTTATCACAGTTTGATTTGTTTAACATACAGTCCCGTCGTCTAGTGGTCAAGGACGTGAGGCTTTGGACTTTTAGTCACAAAGCTCTGATTGCGAGATGATGCAAAAAGGAAGATCCCTCAAGACCGCGGTTCGAATCCGCGCGGGACTACTTTATTTTTTCATTTTTATTTAAGCTTTGATATCGAATTTTTACAATAAACAGTTGGCAAGATAAAACAAAATTACATAGTGATGCAATGACAGTACTTGATTCGATTGCAATTGTTGCTTTCACAAATTTCATTCCGACGGCCGAGCAGTTAGGTGCAATTCCTTTAGGTCTTGCTTTAGGTCTTGATCCATTGACGGTGCTTCTTGTTTCAGTTATTGTCAACACGTTCTTGTTCGTTCCGACGTATGTCATACTTCATCTTTTCTACAAAGGAGTGCTTTCCAAAATAAAATTTATCAGAAATTATTTGCAGAAAGTCCAAACAAAGGGCAAACCTTACATTGATCGTTACGGCATCCTCGGAGTCACAGCTTTCATAGCATTACCGACGCCTTTCACGGGCACGTACACTGGCAGCATTCTTTGCTGGGCGATGAATCTTGACTGGAAGCGCGCGCTGCTAGCAATTTTCCTCGGGTCATTTATCGGCGGTATCATCATCGTTCTCGGGGTTCTCGGCATAGTCAACCTATATTATTTCCTGGCTCGATAGATTATTTTGAAGCAAATGAAGTGTTCGCATATTATTCACAATGCCCAGAAGCAGCATCGAAAAGTCTTGACGCTCGCAGAATCACAGCTAATTTTGCAGCATCACAAGATTCCTTTTGTGAAAAATATTTTCGTGAAATATTCAGAAGAGGCAGCAGCCGTAGCAAAGAAGATTGGCTTTCCTGTCGCTCTCAAGATTATTTCTCCAGACATTTCTCACAAGACAGACGTTGGCGGATTGCAGCTCAATTTGCGAGACGAGGCAGAAGTTTCTGTAGCATTCAAAAAAATTGTCGCATCGGTCAAACATAAACAACCAGACGCGCGTATCTCAGGATTTCTCGTTCAGCAAATGACCAACGGTTTGGAAGTTTTAGTGGGAGGAAAGAAAGATTTGCAGTTCGGCCAGACGATCGCATTCGGGGCAGGCGGTGTTTTTGTCGAAGTTTACGACGATGTTTCATTCCGCGTCGTGCCGATTTCGAAAAAAGATGCGCAGGAGATGATTCGCGAAGTGAAAGCTTACAAAATTCTGCACGGATATCGCGGCAAGCATTACGATGTTTCTGCAATCGAAAAAATTCTGCTGAGCACGTCGAAACTTTTGGATGAGCATCAGGAAATTGTCGAGCTGGACATCAATCCGATTTTTGTCCGGGCGAAGGGAGCGGTTGCTGTAGACGCGAGAATTGTTATTGGTTGAATGAATGATAGTTGATTACATGGAATTGTGGTTAATTTTTGCGTTGTCTTCAGCGCTTATAGGCGGAATGTCGAGCCTCATGCAGAGATATATACTAAGAAGTCATGATTTCGTTTCCTATGCATTCTTGTTCCAAATTTTGTCAGGACTTTTCTTCATACCACTTATGCTATTTGATTTTAAGGTGCCGACTGATATTTTCGGTATAGAAATAGTTCTGTTAGGAATAGTTGTATGGACAATCACTTCTCTCTGCATTTACAAATCTGTTCAAATGCTGGAAATTTCTATTGGAAGTCCTGTAGGTAGTGTTAAAATTCTGTTTCTTCTGTTACTTTCATATTTTCTTCTTTCAGAATCATTGACAACATCAAAAATAATTGGAACACTGTCCATCTTTCTTGGCATGTTCATACTGACATATAGGAAAGGAGCGAGTTTTAGTAGGCTAAGAGATAAGGGAGTGCAGTTAACTATCTTTTCTGCTTTCATGCTAGCCTTGGCGAGTATAGTCGACAAGACAGCGTTGAGATATTGGTCTGTCCCAACATATTCATTCTTCGTCTTCTTTTTCGTCGGCATAGCTATCGGAACATTGATGAAAAAGAGATTTGACAAATTAATATATTTGGTCAGAAAGAGCGGCAGTGTAGTTGTCTTAGCTTCTATTCTCGTAGTTGCGGTGTATTATCTAGAGTTACAGGCATACAAACTGACTGATGTTAGTAATGTTTATCCTATTGCAAGGTTCTCTCTTTTTTTCACTGTTTTCGGAGGAATAATTTTTCTTAAAGAAAGAAAAGATATTCTTCAGAAAATACTTGGAGTGATTCCAATGTTTTTGGGAATTTTGTTTATCTCTGGTTATCTAGCGATTTAATTTTGGTTGGTGATTTTATGCAGAGTTGGAAAACTCATTTAATTTTCGGTCTGTTATTAGTAATAGCTTGGCTTAGCGCAATTTATTTTTTCAATTTTTATTCCCTTACTTTCGAGACTGTTTTTCTTCTTGTTGTTCTGATAATGTTTGCCACGCTTTTTGCTGACATAGATTTTCGCAATTCAAAAATCCGCGGTGTCGTCTCGCTAATCATTTCTGCATTTTTGTCGGCCATCTACATTTTCCTCTATCCTCAGACCTGGTATTTCGGCCTTGCATATTTTCTCGCTCTCTATTTTCTGCTCAAGCGCATTCCTTCAAAGCATCGTGGCTTCACTCATACGCTGAAATTCGCGACAGTTTTCTCGTTGATCATCGTTTTGGTGATGCATTTCGCTTTTTCGCTCAGCCAGGGAGATTTCATTTTCTGGTTCGCCGTAACATTTTCTGCCTACGCACTACATCTGTTGCTTGACAAACTTTAGAAAAGCTTAAATCTTTTTTAATTTATCAATTTCTTGATTGTAATGCCAACTGAAGAGGAATGGGAAGAAAAATTTGTGCAAGCAAAAAAACTCATGGTGTCTCGTCTAGAGATTAAAAAAGTGCTTATTGAAGTTGCTGCACAACATCCTTTGATTGATGAAACAAAGCCAGGAGTGGAATTTACTGCCAGACTTCTGAAAGGAGAGGAATTATTTCATGAAAATTTGCAAGAAGGAATGGAAGTAGAAATATACGTTCCTGGAAGTTTGCACATGTGGGAGGGAATTGTTGATAAAATTCCTTTGAGCGAGGCAGGAGTCAGGTTTTTAGAAGAACGGGGACTGCCGAGAGAAGCTCTGCATGGCGAAGACCTGAATCAACGTTACAAGGGCAATACGCCTCTTCCTGGCGTGTACAACTCTGCGGACGAGTGTTTTGTGGCTGCAAACTATTTTCGGGACAGAAATTTCGGGCGCCTTTGCAGCGTCGTTTCGCCAAACCAACTCAATCGGAAGACATTGCATTATATTTGGTTTGGAATAATTCCTTTGTTTTACACTGCCACAACTCAAATAAATTTTCATGACCCTGTTTTTGAAAACTTCCATCTGGTTCCATATGTCCTTAATGTTGATCCGGATTGGCAGAGTATCGATTCTTATCAAGGAAACCTGCAGCGACAGAAAAAAGATCCGAGATTTTTGAAAGTTTGATTGACCAGAATTTTTCTAAAAAATAAAAAGATAATGAGGTGGTCTCTAGCTACCTCCATCTACATTTAATTCAGTCTGGAGCAGTGCGATCATCCCACCATTTTAAGTGTTGTGGTTTGCTATTTAAGTCTTTGTTTTTTATTGTTGCGTTGCTTCAATTTTTGTTTATTTAATTTGAACTCCAAAATATTTTCATGAAAATTAAGCTTTCCGCTGTCTTCGAAGGGAAGTGCGACATCTGCGGCAAGGTGAAGAAGTCAGTCTTTTCGGCCGGTGACGAAGATACTGGACGTATGGTCACAATTTGCAGAGAGTGTTCGGACGAAAATCCAGGAATGATGACTTCTGACGCGATTGAGAAGTACGGGCACGAGGACAAGGCGGTGTTCGAGGGCGGAGTGAAGGTTGAGAAGAAGGCAACTGCTATTTAGCAATTGAAACTATTTAAGTTCTCTTCTCAATATTGAATTTTGAGTGTGAAGTGAGAAAAATGAAGACAGTAGATGCAAAAATTTCATTCAACTCAAGATCTCATAGAATAGAGCTTTTTGTGAGGATTATTTGGGGGCTTGTTGCAGGAATCGTTCTCGGAATTTTCGGCTTTGCTGCGGCAATCATTTGGGTCTTGCAGTTATTACATATCCTCATAACTGGGCACAGGCACAAGGGCATGCAGTCGTTCATCAAGACCGTCGCAATACAACATTTCAGGCTTTCTGCGTATCTGTCATTGCTGACTGATGAGAGGCCGCCAATAATTCCAGAATCGATGCCAGCTTAATCTTTTTATTTTAATTTTTTTCTTAAATTTTTCTATTTTTATATTTTGCACACAATAAACTAATTGAACTTCTATGAGATTTCGAGACCTGCCTCCACAAATTCGTTCGAAGCTGCAATTTTGGCAGAAGATGATAGAGGCGACGAAGGACTTCACAGGAAGCAGTCCTCCATCAATTTTCGTCGGCGACTTTGGCTACCCGCGCGTCAATGTTGGGATTCTGGCACCTCCGCAGCAGCAGGCAGAAGAAAAGGCGTTCGTTCTCGATTCGCCTGAAAGCTGGTATGCGAACAAAATTTCTCTCGAGCAGATTTTCGAGTTGCGAAGCCAGCTAATATATAGCAGGTTCAAATCGAGCGTGCATGCAGACTCAGGCACCCTTGTCGACATCACGAAAGAGATTGCTGCAGCGAAAAAACCGACGGTAGTTGACATAGAACTGAAGAGACAGCCGCGTTTTCTTTTTGCGACCGACGTCCGCACAACTCCGATTGGAAATCCAGCTCCTCTTATATCAGCAAGGCTTGCAGAGAATCCTTCAGTCGAAAAAAAAGTTGATTATTTAATTTCAGATGTGGACGTCAAGGCGACACGCGCAGTCCTCGAGCTGTACAAACACAAGCTGCCAGCCACACGCATACAAAAAATTTTCTCATCAGGTCTTCTTGGTATGCAGGTCGAACGCAAGTTCGTGCCCACGAGATGGAGTATCACAGCAGTTGACGACATCCTCGGAAAAAATCTGCGTGAGAAAGTGAAGGACTATCAGGAAATAAGCGAGATAAAACTTTTCTTCAACGAGTACATCGGAAACCGTTACTACGTTCTTCTTCTGCCAGGCGCATATCAGTTCGAGCTGATTGAGTTCTGGCAGGGAAAGTGGGGCATGCCTGCTGTTTCGAGCGATTATGAGAATTTCTGGGGACGAAAGGATTACGCAGACAACACGCACGGCGCGTTTTACTCAGGACGACTTGCAGTCTGCGAGCATCTTGAAAAAATAAAGAGGCAGGCATCTGTTTTGATTGTTCGTGAAATTACGAGCGAGTACAGTCTTCCTGTGGGAATCTGGCAGTTGCGTGAGGCAGTCCGCGATTCGTTCAATCAGCCAGAAGAGAAGTTTGCAACGGTGAAGGAGGCGATCGCGCGAATAGAGGGCAGGATGAAGCTGAGGAGCGGGTGGCAGGAACAGAGCCAGCTGCTAAAGAATTTCAAACATCAGAAAAAACTTACGGCCTTTGGCAGAAAAATTTAGGTAAAAATAAAGAAAACTCAAACTTCGCCTTCAAATTCTACCATTTGCCTTTGCTATACGTCCATTTAGATACCGAGTGAACTGAGGAATCCTCCGAAATAGAGCCCTGCAAGTGCTAGGACTACTACTAGAACTATTATTAGCCATTTTTTACTGAGGTTCATATTCACCATCCTTAATCTTTATTTCGTTTTTAGACAGCTTAAAAAGATAGCAGCCAGTCTTAAAACATTTATAAATTTTGTTATCTTAGTTTTTCTTTATGATAGAATTGAAATCTCCAGATGTCGCGCCTTATGTTCCGTCGCATCCACGTGTTGTAGCTGCTATGCTATACCTGCCGAATTTTGGATTTAGAGACAAACTTTGTGATCTTGGTGCTGGTCGTGGGGAGATTGTATTTCCAGCCCTTCAAACATTCCCTGGCATTAAGGGGATTGCAATAGAGATGAGCAAGACAAGGGCGAGGTATATAGAAAGAAGAGCAGAATTATTGGGACTTGGCAGAAGGCTTGAAGTAATTCAAGGAAGCTTTTTCGATTATAATTTAAGTGATTGCGATGTTGTTACAGCTTATCTTACTAGAAGGGGAAATGAAGCGATAAAACCGAAATTAGAAAAGGAGTTGAGAGGATCGGCAAGAGTGGTTACTCACGATTTTCTGTTCTCAGGATGGAAGAATTCAAAAATTATAGAAATAATCATTCCTGATATTACACTACCTTATCTTCCAGTACTTCACAAGGCAATACTTTATGAGATGAGTAAAATTCGCTAATGTTTTTTATTTCTTCTTTTTCTTTCCAGAACTAGCTACACCATTGACATCGAATCTCGGTCGCACGACGCCGAACTGAAGCTCTCTCGAGCATCTGCCGCAAGCAGGAATCCCGTTCTTTATAACAATCTGATCAATTTCAACACGTCCGTGAGTCGGGCATACTGTCTTTGCTTGCATCACTGACACCCCTCATTCTTTGTTTGATTCTTTGTCTCATTCTTTGTGCAAAAACTTGTGCAAAAATTTATGTAAAAAATAATATGAAAAAAATAATTTTTTGCATTCATCCTATATAACCGTGTTCCTTCTCCTCTTCCTCTTTCTTCACCCTCTTCTGCCTTTCGACGAACTTTTCGTAATGTATCTGCAACTCCCTGGTCAGACTCGGCGTGATTTTCTTGAAAGCATCGTCGAAATGCTTCTTTATGACTTCCTTCGCCTTGAAGTTCTCTCGCAATGCCGACATCGCGGCCTCACGCACGAGCGCTTCCAAGTCAGCTCCGCTGTAGCTTTCTGTCTTCTTTGCAATTTCTTTCAGATCCACTCCTTTCATAGGAGTGTTCTTGGTATGCACTTTCAAAATTTCCAGTCTCGCTTTCTCGTCAGGCGCTGGAACGAGGACTGTTCTGTCGATTCTTCCAGGCCTCAAGAGCGCGGAGTCAACTATGTCCGGCCTGTTCGTCGCGGCGATAACAACAACTCCTTTCAATTCTTCTAGCCCGCTCATCTCTGCCAGCAGCTGCGAGACAATGCTTTCAGTCGCATGCTCTCCGAATCTTCCTCCGCGTTTCGGCGCGAGAGCGTCAATCTCATCGAAAAATATTATGCATGGCGATACTTGCTTTGCTCGTCTGAACAAATCACGAATCATTTTTTCTGACTCACCAACCCATTTTGAACGCAATTCAGGGCCTTTGATTGAAATGAAATTCGCTCCCGATTCATTCGCCACAGCTTTCGCAAGCAGCGTTTTACCAGTCCCAGGAGGTCCGTACAAAAGAATTCCTCGAGGAGGTTGTATGCCAAGCCGTGTGAAGCCTTCTGCATTTTTCAGCGGCCACTCAATCATTTCTATCAATGCCTGCTTCACTTCCTCAAGCCCTCCGATGTCAGTCCACTTCACTTTCGGAATTTCTACAAGCACTTCACGCATCGCGCTCGGCTCCACCATCTTCAGCGCATTTTCAAAATCTTCCTTCGTCACAATCAGCCTTTCAATAATATCTTTCGGCAATTCTTCCTGCTCTTTCCATTTTATGTCAGGCAGCACGCGTCGCAGCGCGGACATGGCAGCTTCTTTCGCCAACGCCCACAAGTCCGCACCGACATATCCGTATGTTATGTCAGCAAGCCAGTTCAGGTCAATATCTTTTGCGAGCGGCATGCTTCTTGTGTGGATCTTCAGAATTTCAAGCCTTCCGTTTCTGTCAGGCACTGGCAATTCGATCTCACGGTCGAATCTTCCTGCACGTCGCAATGCAGGATCGAGCGCATTCGGCCTATTCGTCGCAGCAATCACAATAACCTTGCCACGCTTCTTCAATCCGTCCATCAGAGTGAGCATCTGGCTGACTGTTCTTCTTTCAACCTCGCCAGTCACGTCTTCTCTCTTCGGCGCGACTGCATCAATCTCGTCAATGAAAATTATCGATGGCGCGTTCTTCTCTGCCTCGTCGAAAATCTTTCTCAGGTTGTTTTCAGTCTCTCCATACCACTTCGAGAAAAATTCCGGTCCGCTGACTGAAATGAAATTCGCTCCCGATTCATTCGCCACAGCTCTCGCCAGCAGAGTCTTTCCAGTTCCCGGCGGTCCGTACAACAAAACACCTTTTGGCGCTTCAACTCCCAATCGCTCGAACAATTCTGGATGTCGCAATGGAAGCTCAATCATCTCACGGACTTTTTGCACGACCGGCCTCATTCCGCCGATGTCTTCATACGTCACTACAGGAACGGCGCGCTCTTCGAGCTTCATAGATTCTGGAAGCTCTGGCAAAATTTCCAACTCAGTCGCATCTCCAATCCTCACAATTGCAGCAGGTTCAGTGCTCGTCACAACAAAACGAGTCTCGCCCGGGAACGGAGTGAAAAAGAATTCGTCAAAATCAAAACCGAAAAAGTCTTCGAACAGACTGTTGCCGCGTGCACGTCTGCGAACGACCGGACTCGGAACGATTATGTCACCTTTTGCAACAGGCCTCATGAAAATATTCTGCTTGATCAAATTCGGGCTTATGTGGATAATTATTCCTTTCTCTGCAGGGGCGATGGAAACTTTTCTCGCCTCCTTCACGTCGGCCTTTCTCACTTTTATGAACTCGCCAACACCGCTTCTGCAATTTCTTCGCGTGATCCCGTCCATTCTCACAATGTTAAGTCCGACGTCAGCAGGGTAAGCGCGTACTGCAATGGCAGCAGTCTTTCGTCCAGCTTCAATCTCTACAACATCTCCTTCCTTTATTCCCAGCTTGTTCGTCGTGTTCGAGTCAAGCCTGACAATTCCTCTTCCCGCTTCCTCACGCGCGGTAAGCTCTCCGACTTTCAACCTGACTTCTTCTTTATTTTCTGCCATGTTCTGAACCTCTTTACAATTGCCTCTTCTTCCTCATCCAGCTTTTGTTCGTCAGCAAACTCCTGGACTTCATCTTCCTCTTCGTCTTGTTTGGGCTCTTCTGGTTCTTCGTCCTCTTCTTCCTCGCCTTCCATCATTTCCTTTCTCAATCTGTCGAACTCGCCAAAAATTGATTCATCTTCTATTAAAACTTTGAAAGGATTCCATATAACCTTTTTCTGCCATTGCTCGAAGAATTCTGCAATCTTCTCGAAGTCCTCTTCATGCACAATAAACGCGGACTGCGCGATCTTCTTGTGCGGCACTTCGTCAAGCACTCCCTCGCGATGATATTCGTACTCCTTCTTCTTGCCAGGAATGGTCTGCGTCCATCCATAGAGCTGCTTGAAGAATTTCGTCTTCTCAGAATTCTTCTTTACACCGCTTTTTATGGTGAAAGTTATTATAAAGCCTCGCTTCGCTATCCTCTTCATAATCATAATGTCAACCTTTTTATTTTCTTACTTTCTTTTTAGAATTATTGTACCCTAAAGTATTTAAGCTTTTAGGAACTTCAATACACTAAATAAACTTTTGCCCTTAGGAAATTCACCACTGATAGTGGTTCTAAAAGTTTATATCTGGACTATTTATAAATGTTGATTGGCATAGATTATTTATGAAGTCTGAAACTATACCAGTAGAGCTGCCTAAGGATATTTTGAAAGCAGCTGAAGCTATGGGCTTGACAAAAGAGCAAATTAAAGAAAGACTGCAAAGTTTTGCAGTAGTTGAACTTGTTTCTAACATAGGTAATCTAAGCCAAAAAGATGCAGAAAAAATTTCGGATAAAATAAAGGCTGCAGCATGGCAGAAGATGAAACAAAAAATGTAGAAATTATAAATGTAATACTTGACACAAATGTTATTATTTCTTCTTTAGTGAAAAGCGAGGGTGTCACAAGAGCTTCTCTGATATTGATGCTCACAAATCCTTCTGTCAAATTTTATATTCCTGAGCTCGTATTCAGAGAGATTGAGAAGCATTCGTTTGAAATAGCAAGAAAATCTAAAATAGAGACAGCTCTTCTTTCAAAGGCGTTGAATGAAATTTTAAAGAATGTCACTAGAGTTCCTGAAAACGAATTTATGGATAAGTTAGAGCTTTCAAAAAAGCTTGTTAAAGACGAGAATGACGCGCAGTTTGCAGCACTCGCCCTTCATTTCTCTCCTTCAATCATTCTTACATTCAACAAAAAAGATTATCGCATTGCCGCTTTGAACAAGGCTGGAGTGAAGGTGATGCTGCCAATAGAGGCTCTTAACTTCATTGGAATAAGTTTGCTGTCTGTAGAGACTAAAAGCAAGACAAGGCATGGCATCAAAAGGTTTCTAACTAAAATAAACGCTTTGATAAAGAAAAAGTATTCAATATTTTAAAATTTGCTCTCAAATAAAGGATAAAACGGATTTTTTGTTGTTTGATGATTACGACTGGATCTGTGCTTGCTCGGCGTTGTTATGAGGAAGACAACCTACGGTTTTCTTGAAACTTTCCCTTCCTTCTTTTCATCGCTTTTATAATTTTTAAAATAAAGTTATATCATGCCTCATTTGGTAAGAAAAGTTCAGGGTGCAGATCTAAAGCAGATAACTTGCGGATTAATGAGAAAGCTGACAGACTCAAAAGATTTCAAAGACATGGATTTCGTGCATGTGACAATAACTGATTCAACGAAGAAGCATTACCACAAAAAACTTACAGAAGTTTACTACGTTTTGAAAGGTTCGATTGACGTCGAGGCAGACGGAAAGAAAGAGCATCTGGAAAAAGATCAGATGATAATGATTTTTCCCAAGACAAACCACAAAGCTTGGAAAGCAAGCAAGGAAGACGCCGAGATACTGGTTGTATGCTGCCCTCCTTGGACTGAAGAGGATGAAATTTTAGTAGAGAAGTAAGAAATTATTTGTAGAATTACCAGTCAAATCAAAAGGTTTAAATACTCCCCTGCAGATGTAAGTAGAACAAAGAAAAGAAAAAAAAGTGCAAAGCTGTGACAAATGGCGTTAGATTAACATTCTAATTCTGTTGCTCTTGTGACTTTGAAACTTTAGAAACTTTGTAAAAAAGGAGATGAATTTATGAAATTTGAAGATATGAATATCGAGAAGAGTGTGTGCGATTCACTCACAGGTATCGGTTTTGAGCAAGCTACAAAAATTCAGAGCGAGACAATTCCATTTATCAAGCAGGGACATGACGTCGTCGGGCAGTCAGAGACAGGTTCAGGAAAGACAGCAGCTTTCGGAATTCCTCTTGTCGAGAAAGTCGTCAGGGGAGAAAACATCCAGGCTCTCGTTCTCGCACCGACAAGAGAGCTGTCGATACAGATAGCGAGCGAGCTGAAAAAGTTCTCAAGCAAGAAAGGTCTTTTCATCCAGGAAGTTTACGGCGGAGTTTCGATGGTGCCTCAGCTTTCCGGATTGAGGCGCGCTGAGATTGTTGTCGGAACGCCAGGAAGAGTTCTTGACCACATGGCAAGAGGCACGCTCGACGCAAGCAATCTGAAAATTTTTGTTCTGGACGAGGCTGACAAGATGATTGACATGGGCTTCATCGAAGACATCATGGAGATAGAGAGTCACATCACGAAAGACAGGCAGACTCTTCTCTTCAGCGCGACAATGCCTTACAGCCTGACAAACATCACTGACAGGTTCACAAGGAACGCGAAGAGAATTCGAACAGAGACGAAAGTTAGAGAGGATTTTTTAAAGCAGTTTTATGTCGACGTTCATCAGGAGAATAAGTTCTCTTTGCTTGTGCATCTCATCAACGAGGAGAAGCCTACGCTTTCCATCATTTTTTGCAACTCAAGAAGGGAAGTCGATGCTGTCGCAAAGAACCTTCGCAACAACAACATCCTGGCAGACGCTCTTCACGGCGGTCTGACTCAGGCAAGAAGGGAGAGGGTCATGGAAGATTTCCACAACGGAGAGATCAAAATTCTGGTCGCGACAGACGTAGCTTCAAGAGGACTTGACGTGAAGAACGTCACGCATATTTTCAACTACGGTGTTCCGAAGTATGCAGAAGACTACATGAACAGAATCGGAAGAACTGCAAGGGCAGGAGAAAGTGGAAAGGCGATCTCGCTCATCATGCGCGACGACCACAATGCTTTCAGGAAGATCATTCATAGTTTTGACTTTGACATACAGAAGATGTTTGTCTCAGAGTTCAAGCAGCTTCCGTTCGAGAGAAGTGAGAGGCGTGAGATGTATGGAGGGCGTGGAAGATTCGGCAGCGAAAGATTTGGTTCGAGTGGGAGATTTGGCAATAGAAGATTCGGTGCGCATGGGAAGAGCGGAAGATTCGGAAGGCATCAGCCAAACACGCAAAAAGGTTCCAGGCATTCTGGAGGAGGAAGATTTTCTTCTAGAGGAAGTAGAGGAAGAGGAAACTATCGTTGATTTTTTTATTTTTCAATTCTTCGAGATGTTTTTTAGGAATTAAGCAAGTGAAATTCACCACTGAAAGTGGTAGCAAATTCTTATATTTGGATTAAATTCAACTCGAAAGAAGAAATCATCGAATGTCTTTCAAGGAACTGATCAAGAAGTATTCAAAAGAGGATGTGCGATTTACCAAGCATGCGAAAGAGAAGCTTTTCGAGTTCAGCTTCACAGAAAATTTCATTGCAGAGAAATTATTTGATGTTGCTAAATTAGTTTACGAAGAATACCACGAAGAAAAGAAGACTTGCAAACTGATTTACGAGCATTCAAAAGATTACTTGCTTGCGATTGTCGTTGCACTTAATGAGAAGATAAGAATTGTTACAGTGTACAAGACAAGCAAGAAGATACAAAAACTGATAAATCAAAGAGGAATTGTGCATATTTGGAAGGTATTTAAAACAGAAAAATAAAGGTGTATTTGAGTGGGAAACATGGCAAGAAAAATTGTGAAAGCTGACAAAATTGTGAAATCGGAAAAAATTGTGAAATCAGATTACGACGACGAATTTGACATACTTTACATCTACAAGGATGGGAAGAAAGCCAAGTTCAGCGTAGAGGTCCTTAGTAATTTTGTGATAGACGTAGGATTCAAAGGAGAGGTAGTGGCAATTGAAATTTTTGACGCTTCTAAAGTGCTGAAAGTTCCTAGGAAAGAGCTGAAAAGCATCAAGGCAGCCAAGCTGGCAACTCTGGCACGGGGCAATTTTTACGGCGTCACGTACGGCATGCAGCTCAGAAATTCCAGTCTGGAGAGCGAGCTGCAGATTCCTGTCGGTGCAATAAGATAGATTTTATTATTTTTGTTGCTGTTTACTGTTTGTTGTTTGTCGATTGCGCGTTTCGTGAACTCGTCGTTTTTATTTTAAAGACAACCTACGGTTTTCTTGAAACTTTCCCTTTTTTGAAACAACTAATTAATTGGATAACTTATTTATTGCCCAAAAAAATGTATTAATTATGAAACATCTCGCTCTTTTGATTATCGCGGTTCTAATTTTACTTTCATTTTCATTTTTTTGGTTTACAACAACTGACAGGTGCGTTGCAGACTCTGACTGCCAAGTAAAGACTTGCGCAGCCAACAGTTGTGAAAATAAATACGGCTCACTGTTTTCAATATTTCTTCCTAAAGAGATAGGATGCGTAGCTCAAGACTTCTGGGCTGAAAGTTGTTTTTGCGGCAATTTCAAATGCAGAGCAAAAATCGATATGGTGGAAGGGCGGATATGTCATACTGATGCAGAATGTGTTATGGCATCCTTCAATGCCGGTCCAGATCTTCCAAGTTCTTTTTGCGAATGCACGAACATCAAACTTATAGACAACTATATTCGAACAATCAATCCAGACTGTCCGAAGGATTGTTTCTGCAATACAACTTCTAATTTGTGCGAGTATAGAAAATAGAAAAGCTAGCTGCAAAAAATAAATGCACGTTTAATGAATGGTGTTTTTGTTGCCAAAATGAATGTGCATTTACTGTGCATTTCTTAAAATGCCGTATGGCTGGAATATGGATGGTCTTTTTAGCTGCAAAATCACCAGCCATAAAACATCCATAACTTGGAAGATGATTTTTTCAAGATATTTTTGAAAGGTTAATATCTTTAGATAAGAAAAAAGAATTTATGAGAGGTCAATATGAAGAATTAAGTTGTCCTTTTTCTCTGTCTGTTTAAATATTTTTCGATTAAAGGGGTCTTGCACAATAAGTAAATTTTGCACAAAAAGTCTGAAATTGGCTTTGTTATATAAGTAATAAAAAGAACCGACTTTTGCAACAGAATTTTTGTTTTATTCTCTTGAAATTATTCGCATGCCGAGGAATATCACTTGATAAGGATTATCACAATTACATTTGAAATCCAATTTTTCTATGCCTTTTTCAAACACAAGTCTCATTTCTTTTTCGATTTTACCAGAACTATCTGCCATCTGTGTAACTCTTGGTGGGTTTGGCATATTTACTTTTACAACTTTTTCGAAAGCTGTCTTACATGTTTTACATAGTAATAAAAAAGACAAAAAGTATTCTGCCATTCCAATCACTTGATTAATTTCATTATCCTTTCTTTCATATCCTCTGGATAGCCAACGATGACAACTTTATCATCGATTATGGTGAAAGGAATAACTGGGTCGTCTTCGGATTCCATTTTTGTTGCTTTATTGAATTTTCGTTGCAACAAGTCAAAGTAAGTGTCATTGTTTATGTCATACGCTGTAAATTTGATTTCAGCTTCTTTTCCTGATTGTTCTATGGCCTTGAAGATGTCTGTCTCTGCCTGTTTGCAATACTCTCCCCAATCGGCTGTAAAGAATTCGATCACATGCATAGAACTCACCTATTAAAATATTATCTCTTCAACAACTTATTCTTTTACGGTTACTTAAATCTCGCATCAATTCCTAGATATTGCATCTCTCGAATCAAAACACAAATATTATGACATAAAATCTTACACAAGACTTCATTGAACTGAGCTTTTTGTTCTGAAATTTACCACTGATGGTGGTGCTAAATTTTTATAAGAAATATTTTTCTTGACTTTCTATATGGTCAAAGCATTATCAAAAATCAAAATCGGAAACAAAACATACTACATAGATAAAAAATTGGGCGAAATACGCAATGTGAAAAATCCACACGATGCAGAAACTGTAAGCCCAGAAGTTATAGATTACTGGCTCAAGCATAATGTAAAGGAATTGTAAAAAAATGAAGCTTTTAAAGTCTTCATTATAGTTATAAATTAATAAACCTGCTCATTGCCCAGCTTTTTTTCTCTTTCGTGAACACATCGATCATCTTTTCAAACTTTCACAAATTTCATGAGAAATGCATTATGGTTTCTTGTTCAATTTTTCCATTTTTGATTTGAAGAAATCTCTTGTCCCTTCATCCATGAAGTAAACATAGACTCCTCTATGAGCTCTTGATAACAAAACTCTATATATATTTTTCAAATGTGTAACTAAATCTGGATTATTGCTTTTGGCCACAACATCATAAGAATTTTCAGGCTTAGCTTCCCAATCATTCTTTTCTTTGTTCCAGGTAAGGTCATTGCAAAAAATAACACCTATGTAATCAAACTCAAATCCTTGAGCCGTATAAACAGTTCCGACTTGTCCCATACCACTATCGTCCGTAGCCCATTTCCAAAATTGATTTTTTTTCTCCCATGGCATTTCAAAGTCTCCTATTTTCACATCATTAACTAATGAACCATCTCGATTTGGATTATGCCAAGGCCAACAATAACCAGCTACTATCCTTGCACAATTTTTCTTTTCCTTATTCTTCTCATCGATAATTCTTTTTAGTTCTTGAGGAGAATCTACTATTTTAAACTCCATTTTGTTGTCTTCTTCAAGATTAAAATCAATTTCCTTTCCTTCTTCTTTTATCTTTAAAATTCTTTCAATCATGTCGAGATATCTTGCAGAACCACCACATCTAAACTGTGTTTTCAGTTCTTCCATTTCGTAAATTTTGGCATTAAATTTCTTAGCGCATTCTTTGATTAAGTTGACACTTCCTACTTCTTTTGGCCTAACAATTTGCTTTTCGTCTATGAAAAAAACAGATAACTTGGATGATCTTATCAACTGATCTATCTGAGGTTCGTCTGTTCTCTGGCTTCTTGGAGTATATCTATCTTCGCTAGTTTTTCGTATTCTATGAGCTTCATCGCAAATTAGAATATCAATTTCATTTTCTTTATAGTCACCAAATTTATTAAAAAACTTAAATTGTTTCGCGGATCTTACTCCAAGTATTTTTCTTAATGTGTTAGTAAAAGCGGAAGAACCGGTTGCATGAAAAACATTTTTGCCATTTCTCAACAATTCGCCCATTACTTCTAAAGCAATAACTGATTTTCCAGTGCCAGGGCCGCCTTTGACAATAATAACTGCTTTCTCTTTACTTTTTGCAATTTTTTTTGCTTTACTCATTATTGTATTGTAAGCTAATTGTTGCTCTTCGATTAGGTGAAATATTTGCTGCTTATTTATCATATCTCCAGTATGGTCTAGTAATTTCTTTGACGGTTTCAAAATACTCAGGCTAAATCTTTCTAATACTTCTAATCCTTTACCTTTGCCCAATTTTTCTTTTAAATAATTACCTAGTTCGATCTTATCTTGCCTTGAAAAAAGAGGATAATTCTTCAAATCTTCTTTGAACTTTGGTAGATAAAGTACTTCAGTCACTCCTTTAGTATAGTTATGACAATAAACACAAGCAGTTAGAATTGCAGGTTTTTGTTCTTCAAATATAGTCATGTAATCCTTCAAATGCCAGTAATAACCTTCGACTTGCAATGAAGGATGAATTTGTGGTTTTACGAAACGACCAAAATCCACAATTACGTTTCCCTCATCTTCTGAATCTTCTACTTTGTCATTTGACCATTGTTTTAATTCAATAATGATTATGTTGTCATCATTTTTTTCATCCCTGCCAAATAGAATTACATCAATTCTACTGTTCTTTTCGAATGGTAATTCATATTCAACTATTATCATATTGTCAAAAAGATTGGCAATATCTAAAACGTCTTTGACCCTTCTAAGTGATTCATCCCACGATCTATATTCGGACTTGGCGCTCCTTCCGTAATATTCTTCAAATTTTTTTGCAATCTTATCCGCAATTCTATCATTAATTACATCTTCTCTAAACTGTTGTAATGGTTCCTGATACAATCTCATATCTACAACTCGTTATATTTTTTATAATTTCCTTTAATTTTTTCGGGTGGATATTTCTTTTCATTATCTTCAATTTTTTCCTTAACAATTTTAGAAATATCAGTTTTTGTTACATCTGCAAAATTCAAACAATAAATAATAATGTCTGCTAGTTCTTCTCTTACTTTTTCGCCCTTTTCTGCCAACATTTTTTCAATTTCTTCATCGTTTTTCCATTGAAAATATTCTAATAGTTCAGCTGCTTCAATGCTTATTGAAACTGCTAAATCTTTTGGTTTATGATATTTTTTCCAATCTCTGGCATCTCTAAATTTTACAACTAATTTTTTTAGTTCATCTATTGTTGTTTTTTCGTCCATAATATTCAAATTAATTTTAGCAACTATTTACCTTTAACTAATAAATAAAACAAACTGATTATTATGGCAGAAGATGAGAAACCATTGAAAATTTCACGTTCGAAGCTTGACACATTCATTCATTGCCAAAGATGCTTCTGGCTGGAAGTTCATGGAAAAGCTCCTCCAATCGATATGGCAATGGGAATTTACAATATTCTTGATGCTGTGCAAAAAAATTATTATGACAAATATAGAGAGGAAGGGCTTCCTCCGCTACTGAAAGGGAAACTACCTTTCAAATTGGCAGACATAAATCTTGTCAAAAAATTGCGCATCGGCATATTTTTTAAAGATAAGAAATTGAACGCAGTCCTTTGGGGAAAGATGGATGATTGTTTTATTGATGACAAAGGAAGATTGGTTGTTATGGATAACAAGACTAGCAGCGGCGAACCTAAACCAGAGTATGAGAAAGGCTACAAATTCCAACTAAACACATATGCATATCTTCTTATCAAGAATGGATTCAAGATTAATCCATATGCTTGTTTAGTTTATTACATCCCTGAAAAGGAAAGCGATTTTGGCAAGGGAATCAAATTTAAAGTCCATGTAAATAGAATCAAATTGGATATAACTAAGATACATGGAATTTTCAAAAAGGCAGTCGAGATTGCACGCAAAGACCAACCGCCATCAAGACACGAAGAATGCGAAATGTGTATGTGGACGGAAGGAATGACTAAAGATTAAAACAAGAAATCTCTTAATTAATTTTATATGAAACAAATAAAAGCAATCATCTTCGATCTTGACAACACTCTGATAGACTTCTGGAAGATGAAAAAATTAGCGAGCAAAGCAGCCATCGATGCAATGATAAAGGCAGGGCTGAAGATAGAAAAAAGAAGAGCATGGAAGATACTCGGCAAATTGTTTAACGAATATGGGATCGAGAATCAGCAGATATTCAACATTTTTCTTAAGAAAGTTACTGGAAAGAATGATGAAAAGATTCTCGCAGCAGGCGTTGTCGCTTACAGAAGAGTTAAAGAACTGCATTTGAAAACATACCCGAATGTTGCTTCGACGCTCATGAAGCTAAGAAAAAGAGGGCTGAAACTGGCAATTGTAACTGACGCGCCTCGCTTTCAGGCATGGACAAGGTTGTTCGGGCTGAAATTAGAAAAATGTTTCGACCTAGTGGTCGCATTCGAGGACACCGGCGAGCAAAAGCCCAGCCACCTGCCGTTCAAAACTGCTTTAAGGAAACTGAGAGTCAAGCCAGAAAATGTAATGATGATCGGTGACTCAATTTCAAGAGACGTGTTGGGCGCGAAAAAATTAGGAATGATTGCAGTCTTGGCAAAGTACGGACAGATTTTTAAAGAAACTAAGAAAGGAAAGCCAGATTTTGAAATAAGTAGGATCGACGATATCCTAGCCATCGTTTAATAATTTAAATTAAAGATTGCGAATTTTGTAAATTTGCTGATAAAAGAAACGTAAGAGAATTTTTAAGAAAATTAAAAATCTAAACTTGATGTCTAAGTAAGTACGCACTACGCTTTTCATTCTGTGCGGGAGGTGTGCTCTCTGGATGGGCCACATTTCAAGAGTAAAAGAATTAAATAGTTAATTAAATATCTTAAGGGCATGTCTATTGCAGTTGTATATGGGCAGCATATTGCAGAAACTAGCATCACAGAAAAAGTTGCATTATTGCTGAGAAATAGATTTCACAATATCGCCTTTGAAAGAGTAGAAGGTTACCCTTATTTTCCAGACGAAATCAACTTTCTACAACATTTTGGTCATTTATTTTACGACACACCAGAATTTAGAGCGTATAAAGACTGCTATAAATGGTTTAGAGATTTAGCTCGTGAAAAAAGAGGAAAATTCTCTAGGGAATATGCACAAATACTCCAAAGATATCCAATAGTTGTAAATTTGCATGCAGGAAATACTGTTGGATTGGGTGTTTCAGGTGTTGTCATTAGCTACAACAAAAGGCTTTCACAATTGAGTGGTATATTCACAGATCAAAAAGAAGACGACGTATTAGAGGTGAAAGAATTCAAAAAAAATTATTATGGAAACGAATTGTATGCTAAAACAGGTGCGTTGGTAGAAGTTATTCCTTCTTTTTCTTACACATGTGTTGAAAAATTCATACAACTTTTCCGACTAACATGGAATGGCGCAGTTTGTGCATGTAATGGTTTAAGAGATATACAACTTAGAGAGCTCTTAAGCGAACAAGATTTAGTAGATTCAATTATCGATTCCAGAGAAAAAGCAGTTGAACATGCTTCAGAAATTACTGATAAGTTAGTGTTAACACCATTGGAAGAGAAGTTGAAAAGCTTTACAGGTTCTCAATCTCAGCCTTCTATCACTAGCTCGAGTTGATTCATCCCGCCAGTCTTTATCTTCCCGCGGATCTCCAATCTTTTCAAAGCATTCCTTATGTGCTTGTCTGATGTGTAGATTCCTTTCTGGACTACGCTTCTATAGATTGATGTCAGTGATAGCTTGTTTCCTTTGCTCTTCGCCAGCTCTTTTATCGTTTCAAGAACTTCATCATCTTTGCTCATTTCTCACAACTCTATTTCATCATAGTCTTCTGGATATAATTTCTTTTCCTCACGATATACACAGTGTGCATATCATCCAAACATTTCCTTCTTAATTTCATTAGCAACATTCATCATCAAAAGGGAAAGTTTCAAGAAAACCGCAGGTTGTCTTAATAATCAAAATGCCGAGAACGATAATACTCATGCCGTCCCAGATACCAAACAATAAACATTTTAAATTACTTTGAACAAGAATCAGATTTTAAGGAAAAATAAAATCAATACGCTCTCCAACGTCCATACCTAAGCTGATGAACTACCACGTCAAAACCCTTCGGGGCTCCTTGCAATCTGTAACGAGTTAAATAATCTCTTTCCATTCTTCTGTTACAGTCTGTGCATCTCATATTATCAATCAATGATGAAATTGTTAAAGATTTAATACTTGTGTGACAGGTACAGATGCGCTTGAATGTCAAGGATAAAAATTTATTTGTTCTATCAACATAAGTTAAAATTAATCTATATTTATTGTGATACGATTTATTGTGATACGATGAAGCAACTGTCCCATAACGGGGTAATAGTGCCTAAATACGAACCGAAAGGGTTTCATGTTTTGCTTAGAGGTAAGAGGATAGATTTGACCCCTGAGCAGGAGGAAATGGCTGTTGCATGGGTAAAGAAGCTGGGCACGGATTACGTCAAGGACAGCGTGTTTGAGAAAAATTTCTTTGATGATTTCGGCGCTGCTCTAGGTTTGAAAGGGAATGAAAAGATCTCGCCTGCGGATGTCGATTTTTCTGAAATAATAAAAGTTGTCGAGAAGGAAAGGAATGAAAGGCTCGACATGCCGAAAGAAGAGAAGAAGAAGCTGGCTGCAGAAAGAAAAAAGATTCGCGAGGCCAATAAAGAAAAATATGGCCATGCAGTTGTGGACGGAGTGGATGTGGAATTGGGAAATTACATGGCAGAGCCGAGTTCAATTTTCATGGGCAGGGGAAAGCATCCGTTGAGAGGGAAATGGAAGAAGGGGGCGGTTGAAGAGGACATCGCTCTCAATCTTTCTCCTGACGCTCAGAGGCCTGCTGGGAAATGGAAAGAGATTGTGTGGATGCCTGATTGCATGTGGATTGGAAAGTGGGATGACAAATTGAGAGGCAGAGAGAAATATGTTTGGCTGTCTGACACTTCTTTTGTCAAGCAGGAAAGAGAGATGGAGAAATTTAACAAGGCGATCGAATTAGGGCAGAAATATGAAATATTGAAAAAACATATCAGCGACAACCTGAATTCTCTTGATTTGAAGACAAGAAAGGTCGCGACTGTTTGTTATCTGATTGATGCTTTGAGCCTGAGAGTTGGGGATGAAAAGGACGAAGATGAGGCAGACACTGTTGGAGCAACTACATTGACTTCTAAAAATGTGGAGATTGAGGGAAATCTAGTAAAGTTTGATTTTCTTGGAAAGGATTCAGTCAGATGGCAGAAGGACATGGAGCTGCCTGAGCAAGTTGTTAAAAATTTGAAGGAACTCATGTCGCAATCATCGCAATCAAAACCCGAAATTTTTGAAGGAATCCGATCGGAAAATGTGAACGAATTTTTGAGCACTGCAGTTCCTGGAATTAGCACTAAAGTCTTTCGTACTTATCATGCTTCGAAAATAGTTGACGAGTATCTGAAAAAAGAGAAAGTAAGCAAGACTGATGCCGCTGACTACAAAAAATATGTAGCAACTATGGCAAATTTACAAGCCGCAATTGTGTGCAATCATAAGAGGAAATTGCCAGCGAAGTGGAATGATATCCTTCAAAAGAAAGTTGAAAGGTTGAAAGAATTGAAAGAGAAGAAAGGTAAGAAGACTGCTGAAAGAGTAAAAGCGATGAGACTAAAAATCAAGCTTATGAAAGAAACTAGAGACTACAATCTGAACACTTCTCTGAAAAGTTACATCGATCCCAGAGTTTATTACAAGTGGAGCAAAAAAGCTGAATTTGACTGGAAGAAATATTATCCCAAAACCCTGCAGCGCAAATTTTCTTGGATAGAAAAGAAGTAATTATAACGCCGAGGCAGGGATCTGATATGTTATATCAATTTTGTAGGCTCAATTTTTTAAAGAAATTTATGTTTTCAAAGAGAATTTAAAAATATGGATTTACAGAGTATCTGGGTTCACGATTTTGGTAAATTTAAAATGGTTCTTGACAAGAATGACAAAGATGTATCAGAACAGATAAAAAAATTTGGTTGGTACAAAGATGAATTGATAGAAACTGAAGTATTTGAAAAATACCTGAAGCCTGGAATGACAGTTTTAGACTTAGGTGCTAACATAGGTTTTTACACACTGTTAGCAAGAAGTATAGTTGGTCCTAAAGGTAAAGTTATTGCTTTTGAACCATTTCCACATAATGCAAACTTACTTGGGAGAAGTTTGAAAGAAAATCTTTTCGCCAATGTAATTGTTGTACAGGCAGCTATATCTGATGCAGTTGGAAAAACTTTTCTTTATTTATCCCCTGATTTTATTTCTGAACACAGTTTACTTGATTACGACAAGTCAAGTCAAAAGAAAATAGAAGTGGAAGTTTTAACTGTAGATGACTATCTTGAAAAAATGGGTAATTTTAAAGTTGATTTTATTAAAATGGATATTGAAGGATCGGAGACCAAAGCTCTGAAAGACATGAAAAATACACTAAAGAAAAATAAACATTTGATTTTAGTAACAGAATTCTGGCCAAATGGGTTTTATTTAGCTAAAAGCACTCCAAAAAAGTATTTAGAAGATTTGAAAAAAATAGGTTTTAAAATTTTTCATATTGATGAATTCAAACAAAGTGTTTATCCGGTAAATCCAGATGAAATGGTAAAAATTGCAGAATTTAGAATTAAAAATCATGTTGAAAAAAATAAAGAAACAAAATACGGGGATTGGTACACAAATCTTTTATGTATAAAGTAAATTCTTCAAGGAAACACTTCTCTATATCTTAAAACACATCCAGATACTTCAAGTTATACGCCGAGGCAGGGATTTGAACCCATTGAAAAAGTCTTACTTACACTTGTTCAAGCATTCCTCAGAACAGTAAAACTTCCCCATATGCTTTATCTTAGCGAATGGAATGTCCTTTCCACACCAGTTGCACTTCTTAAATTTCAACATCTCCTTGTCTTATTCTAAATACATTCCATCCCAATGAATTAAGTTTTTGATCTCTTTCCGAGTCCTTCTTAATGTCTTTGTGC
>Ga0315289_10000590_pt1 | contig 55900 bp, 53 predicted proteins | sample YL17G11_40_MG_FD_203452 | JGI IMG/M metagenome (GOLD analysis project Ga0315289, IMG submission 203452) | Sediment microbial communities from Yellowstone Lake, YNP, Wyoming, USA - YL17G11_40 | ecosystem: Environmental > Aquatic > Freshwater > Lake > Sediment | place: USA: Wyoming | collected...
CTATCATCCCCACGGTGAGCAGGTGGTCTATCCCACCTTGGTTAGAATGGCACAGGATTTCAACATGCGCTATATGTTGGTCGATGGTCAGGGAAACTTTGGCTCCGTCGACGGCGATGCTCCGGCGGCGATGAGATACACCGAAGCAAGACTGTCTCATGTGGCTATGGAGATGATAGAGGATCTGGATAAGGAGACGGTCAAATTCGTCCCCAACTATGATGACACCAGAAAAGAGCCCACCGTTCTTCCCAGCAAATTCCCTAATTTGATCTGTAATGGTGCCTCCGGCATAGCAGTGGGAATGGCTACCAATATCCCCACCCAGAACTTAAAAGAAGTGGTAGATGCGTTAGTTGCTTTAATAGCCAACCCGGAAATGGAAGATGATAGACTTTTGGACTATATATCCGGTCCTGATTTTCCCACCGGAGGAATAATTTACGGCAGAAGCGGAATAGTAGAGGCTTATAAGACTGGAAGAGGAAGAATCATCCTGCGGGCAAAGGCAAATATCGAGAAGCAAAAGAGTGGTAAGGAGAGCATAGTCGTCACAGAGATACCCTATCAGATAAATAAATCCAATCTTTTGGAAAGGATTGCAGAATTAGTTAGGGATAAGGTCATAGATGGAATTTCCGACTTAAGGGATGAGTCGGACCGGGATGGGATGAGGATTGTGTTAGAGCTGAAAAGAGATGCTCCCGCGGAGATCGTATTAAACCAGCTTTTCAAACATACCCAGATGCAGACCACTTTCGGGGTAATCATGTTGGCATTGGTTAGTGGTCAACCCCAGGTTTTAACCCTAAAACAAACTCTTTCCTATTTTATCGAACATCGACATGACGTGGTCACCAAAAGGACACAGTTCGAATTAAAGAAAGCGGAAGGGCGGGCTCACATATTGGAAGGGCTTAAGATCGCCCTAGATAACATAGATGCGGTGATAAAGCTGATAAGAAGCTCCAAGACTCCAGAGGATGCGAAGAATGGTTTGATGAAGCAATTTAAGCTGACCGAAATCCAGGCTCAGGCTATTTTGGACATGCGGCTTCAAAGGCTTACCGGCTTGGAAAGAGAGAAGGTGGAACAGGAATATCTGGATGTGATAAAATTGATCGAAAAGCTGAAAGGGATTTTGGAGAGCAAGCCTCAAAGGATGAATATAATCAAAGAGGAGCTTTTAGAGCTTAAGAAAAAATACGGGGATGAAAGAAGAACCGAGATAAGAGAGGAAGAGGAGGAGTTCACCATCGAGGATCTGGTCGCGGAAGAGGATATGGTCATCACCATCACTCACTCGGGTTATATCAAAAGATTAAGCGTCACCTCATACAAAAGGCAGGGCCGTGGAGGAAGAGGGGTAATTGGGATAGAGACCAAGGAGGAGGATTTTGTGGAGCATCTCTTTATCGCCTCCACCCATCATTATATTCTCTTCTTCACTCCCAAGGGGAGATGTTATTGGATTAAAGTGCACGAGATTCCTGTGGGAGGAAGATTGGCAAAGGGGAAGCCGATCGTGAATATGCTCGATTTAGGAGAAGAGGAGAAGGTGGCGGCATTTGTGCCTGTTAAAGAATTTGATGACCAGCATTTCGTGGTAATGGATTCCAGAAACGGAGTGATTAAAAAGACTCGGCTTTCTGCTTTCAGTAATCCCCGAAGGGGTGGAATAAATGCTATGAATATCCCTGAGGACGATAATTTGATCGAAGCGCAGATAACCGACGGCAACTGCGACATTATCTTGGGCACAAGGCAAGGACAAGCCATAAGGTTTCATGAGGATAAGGTTAGAGATATGGGGAGAGGGGCTTATGGGGTGAAGGGAATAACTTTGGGGAAAGAGGACTTTGTTATCGGGATGGTGGTGGTAAAGAGGGATACGACCCTTTTGTCAGTTACCGAAAATGGCTACGGCAAAAGGAGCAGTATCTCGGACTATCGGGTGACTAACCGAGGGGGGAAGGGCGTCATCAACATAAAAGCCAACGAAAGAAATGGCAAAGTGGTAACCATCAAAGAGGCTATTGATGAAGATGAGTTGATGGTAATCACCCAAAAGGGGATTATAATCAGGCAGCCGGTCAAGCAGATAAAAGTGATCGGCCGAAACACCCAAGGGGTGAAGCTGATTAATTTGGACGAGGGGGATAAGGTGGTGGATGTGGCAAGGGTGGTCAAAAGCGAGGAGAATAACAATAAGGATGAAGAGACCACAGAGGTCGAAAACAAAGAATAATTTGGATGCTCTTTGTGATATTTTGTTGCATCGGGACTTTGTAGTCCCGATGCTTTGGCGTCAGGATAATCTCAAGATCCAAAAGGACAATATCCTGACGCAACACGTAGAATAATTTGGATGCTCGTTGTGATATTTTTCTTAGAGTCAACAGCCAGCACCTAATTTAAATTGGGTGCTGGTTCTTTTTTAATAAGATAGATGTATAATTAATACGAAAATCCCCCTTACTCCCCCTTTTTCAAAGGGGGAACTCTCTTTTTCCCCTCTTTGTAAAAGAGGGGTTAGGGGAGATCCGTATGGATGCTTCGCATTCGTGTGTCCATGTGGATTATTGAGCTTGAATTAATGCGTTTGTATTAGTATATGGAAAACTACACCGGGTTAAAGATAGCCGTCCTTTTTCTTTTGTTTATTTTTATCATGAGGCTGATTTTAAAAGGATGGCAGAAGGTCGCTGTCGCCCGCACAGGGATGAGGTTTAAGTTCCTTTTGACCAAATTGCCATTTTCTGATGATGTCAGCTGGCGAGACGTGAGATATTCGATTTTAGTGATAGCCGATTCGATAATATCCATAATAATTTTGGTTTGGGTAATGGACAAACTCTTCTAATCTCACCCTCCCCCTACCCCCTCCCACTTGTAGTGAGCTTGTCGAATCTATCAAGGGAGGGGGAAAGATGCCTCACAGGGGGAAGTGATGTAGCTCGGGCTGTCCCGCCAAAGGCGGGATCAGGATGAATCCGTGACGCTTTATGCTAACTTATGGTAACGGACAGGGTGTCCTTCTCCCCCGCCTTTGTTCGTCATTCTTCATCCGTCATTAATCATTCTTTTTTTCAAAATTTTCCTTGCCTTTTCCCATTTTCGAGTTATACTTCTATTGATTTCACGATACCAAAGAGATAGAATTTGGTCAACTTTGTAGTTGTCGGGGGACCACTGCCGGGTTGCCCGTAGAAAATTAGAGTTGCGAAATTCCCCCTGTAAGCCTCAATCTTCTCTTTCAGGATTGGGGGTGTTTTTTTTATTAAAAAGTGCATGATTTGTATTTGGTATCTACAGTTAGCTACATTTTGCTCTTGACTTTTTTAAAGAATTGTGTAAATTGTGTTTAAGGGCTAGTTTTAGAGCAAACTGGTTCTTTCAATACGGGATTTTTACACATGATCGTATTACTTACTTGATGCTTCATCGGTAGCAGACTGCGCTTGATAAGGTGTATCTATCCAAGGGAGTGGAGGAGCAGTGATCCAAGCTTCCTTATCTATTTCTGAGAAAGTAGGGACAAAGTATAGCGGTTTTTGTCTGGGTCCTAGCCGCGTGACCCAGACCGCCTGCGACAAAACGGCTTGGGATTCAAACCTTTTTTCAAGGAGGTGGAAACCACAGTATAATCAATAACAACTTCCTAAGAAGGGGCGTTTTGTTCACTGAAGGGTTAACCTTTCCGCCATAGGCGCCTGCCTGCCCGCCTGTCAATCTTTGGCGGACAGGCCAATCTTTAGCGGGCAGGGATCCGTCTTCGGCGGAAAACTGAAAGGAGTTGCGTTATGTTGCGCAAAAGTTTTGTATGCATCGGGATGTGGATAATGCTGATAGGCGCCGTTGTGGTGCCACAGTTCCTGTATGCTCAGTGTATAACGCCGCCAAGCGGCATGGTCGCCTGGTGGCCGCTGGATGAGATATCGGGCCCGACTGCGCATGATATTGCAGGTAGCGTCAATAATTCTGGTACCTGGATGAACAGCCCAACTCCAGTGACTGGAAAGGTTGCGGGTGCATTAAGCCTTAGCGGGTCAAACTCTGTTGATGTTCCCGATCAGGCTGAATTGAACTTCGGCACAGGCGATTTCTCCATCGATTTGTGGATTAAAACTGCAAATGCTTCCGGGACGCGGACCATCCTGGACAAGCGAACGGGCTCTGTTCCTAATTTGACTGGCTATGTACTCTTTCTGGTCAACGGTTACTTAGGTTCGCAGATTGGTGACGGGGCTGGTTATAATAACTACGTCTCGACAACAGGATTCGTCGCTAATGGGAATTGGCATCATGTCGCGCTCACTGTGGACAGAAATAATGCCTCGGGTTGGCTCCATTATGTGGATGGTAGTGTTGTAGGCACACCAGCCAATCCAACAGCGTATTCGGGGAGCTTGACCAACACCGCACCATTCGTAATGGCGAGAGAGCTCATAAATCCCAGTCACACGTTTGCTGGCACACTTGACGAGGTCGAGCTTTTCAACCGCGTCTTGGATTCTTTAGAAGTCCGCAGCATCTGGGCTGCAGACAGTCTCGGCAAGTGCAAACCGGGCTCCATCTGGGGTGTCGTGGTTACCCCCCTCGGCAACGCGATTCTCACGGTCGTCGAGACGACGCTCGTGGTCGGAAACATCGGTTCCAGTGGCTTCGACGGCATGGATGCGGAGCAAGGCTCGAAAGACGGCGACTGGTCAATCACGTTGGCAAACCCCGACCCGTCCGGCACCCTGCCGGTGGGAGCGTCACTGGAGACGCAGTTCTTCTTCTCGACTGCCAGCCATCCCGACTCGGTTAATATGGGTCTCTCCATGACCAAAGCCGCGGTCAACACCTGGGATCTGGCGGTCCAGTCGGATGCGAGCATCTATACCATTAAAGCCTTTAACAACCATTTATTGATGTTCTCGGTCCTTGACACGGGGATCACTAGTCTTGGCTACATAGTGGAGACCGCCAAGGGCGTGCACCCGGTCGGCTTCTCGGGGGCATCAACCGGCAAGCCCGCCAGCGTAATTGTGTCATCAGACTATGACTATACGCCCGACAGTGTCCGGTGGACCTGGCCCGCTCATGGCGTTTCAAATCTTCAGATTGACAGTCTGAATACCAGTACGGAGGTATTCGACACCAGACTCTTCGGCGTAACCCATGCCACGGTATGCGGGGATAACGGCGCCAAGTCGGACCCGATATCGTTCACCATTCTCGACATCGAAGTTACGCCCCCCTTCGTGCGTGGTGATGCGAACGGAGATGGGAAGATCAATTCAGCTGACGTTTCATATTTAATAAATTATCTCTTCGTAGCTGGACCTGCACCTCAGCCTTATCAAGCAGGAGACGCCAACTGTGATGACAAGATCAACAGTGCCGACGCGTCCTATCTAATCAACTATTTGTTTGTAGGTGGACCGGCACCGTGCGATTAAAGACAGGTCAAAGGTGAAAGGTGATAGGTTTTAGGGGAAAACCGGGGGTTTAATCCCCCTTTGGTCCCCCTTTAGAAAAGGGGGAATGTTGTAAAATCAGGTTAAAGGTGAAAGGTGTTAGGTTTTAGGTATGAAGAGAGTCCGGGTCGCATAAATGCGACCGCTACGGATATATCTACCAAAGGTTGTAGCGGTTTGATTTATCAAACCAAAAGATGGAAATAAAAAAAATCCATTGTCGCAGAAATGCGACCGCTACGGTTTCTATTTCCAAAGCATCAGAACATAAAGAGACTTACTATAAAGATGGAGGGAGGGGAGAAGCAGAAAGAGAATAATTAACTCACCATCTATATTTTGCCTGAAAAACTAAACGGTCCAAAGCGGCGATCATAAGTAATGTTAATCCCGCCAAAGCCAGCAAGCTGATATTCCCGTTTGAACCTGCCAGAAAGCTTTTGATCGAAACAAGAAGCGCAGAGCCAAATTCATATTGCGACAAAAGAACATTAGAGATCGCTTTGCCCAATGGCTTTAAATCTAAATAATAAAACGTAATGCTCACTGCAAGGATGATCCCCAGAATTGTTAGAAAGATATTTGCATAATTGAAATGAGATTTGGCTTCTGGCTTTGCTTGAAGTCTTGAAATAACGGATTTTACAAAGCTTTTGGGAAGATCAAAGCCCTCGTCATTGGCAAGACCCACATACAGACTTTGATATTGCTTCAAGGACTCCTTGCAAAACGAGCAGGACTCCAGATGCCTTTCCACAGACAATACATTTTCAGGGGAAAGATTCCCATCCAGATATTCTTGCATTTCGTCATCAGTTAAATGTTTCAGTGACATAAATCCTCCGGTTGATATTTCGCTAATAATCTCTCTTTTAAAAGCTTTCTTGCCCGAAAAAGATAACTTTTGACAGTCCCATCGGGTAATCCGGTGATTTTACCAATTTGATTATAGCTCATCCCGTCAAGATGATACAATGTTAGAATCGTCCGAAAATGAACGGGCATTTTGTCAATCTCAGCTTGTAAAAGAAAAGAGATTTCTTTTTCATCAGTAAGCTCATCCGGACGAGGGTTGTTTTCCGAAAAGCTGGCAAGTGATTGCTCCTCAAAAGAAAGATCGTCTAAAAGCGGGAGTTTTCTTTTCTCCAGATAATTTAGACAGGTATTATATGCAATCTTTGCAATCCAGGTTGAAAGCTTCGATTCGGATCGGAAACTGTTTAGATTCTGGTATATCTTCATGAAAACTTCCTGACTGGTGTCTTCTCTGTCCTCCCGATTGGAAACCATTCTGAATACAATATGGCTGACTAAGCGTTGGTATTCTTCAACAAAAGCATGAAAGGCGATTTTATCGCCAGCCAGTATTTTTTCTATTAACAGTTTGTCGTTCTGCATTTTACTTCTCTACTTATAATATGACAGACAAAATCTGGAAAATGTTGCAATTATTTTTTAAAAAGAGGTGCAACTTTTCTTTTGGTTGCCTGTCTAATTTGACAGAAAATGGAGACGAAACTAAAAGTCTAAACGAAGGGAGAAAGTCATGGACAAGATGTGGGAGATGCTGCCGCTGATCGCAATGCTCATTGTAGTGCCCGTTATTATCAAACAACTAACCGAGCACAAGACCAGACGGCAATTGATCGAAAAGGGGCTGGTAGATGAAAAGATCAAGTATCTTTTCCCGGATAAACCTAAAGACTATGTCGGCTCATCGTTGAAATGGGGCATGATCTCAATTGCTGTTGGTCTTGCTGTTTTCGCCGGACAGATGGCTCCTCGCGATTTAGTGGAGGAGGTTACCATCGGTTGTATGTTAGTATTTGGTGGGTTGGCGTTAGTCATTTATTATGTCATAGCCAGCAAAAAGCTGAATAAGTCCGGGCAAGAAAAATCGGAGACACAACTGCGGTAAGTTGACATGAAACCTCTCCCTTTTCATCCCCCTCTCCAATTTACGGTTCGACTTTGCTCACCGTCCTGAGCCTGTCGAAGGATGGAGAGGAGGATACAGGGGGTGAGGTAAAAACAAGTAGATTTTGCTTTTTGATAACATGAGCATATGTTTTAGAGAAAATTCATAAACTATGATTTTTTAAACTTGACTTTTAGGACAACATGCACTATAAAAGAGTCGACAGAATGTTCGTGGTTTATATGGAGTGCCATAAAATGATTTGATCTAGACAAAAATATGGATTTTATTAACCACTATAAAAAATTGTTCAATTAAAACAAAAAGGAGGTAAAAAATGAGACGCTCAAAGTTAATGTGGGTGTGGGGCGCGTTTACGCTTTGTGCCATAGTGGCGCTTTCTTTTTTCTCCAGCTACGCTTCTGAGATCAAACTCATTCCCCGAGAGGTGCTTTTTGGAAATCCGGTCAAAACCGAACCACAAATCTCACCAGACGGGACCAAGATGGCTTACCTGGCTCCGGTTAGCAATGTCTTAAATGTTTGGGTCAAAACCGTCGGGGCGGAGGATGACAAGGCTGTGACCAAAGATAACAACCGTGGAATCCACATCTATTTCTGGTCAGCGGACTCCAAACACATTTTGTATCTTCAGGATGTGGGTGGAAATGAGAACTGGCGGCTGTATGGGGTAAATCTGGGAACGGGCGAAATTAAAGAGTTGACCCCGTTTGATAGTGTGCAAGTTCAGATTGTTGATCGTAACAAACATTTTCCGAACGAACTGTTAATAGCCATGAATAAAGAGAACCCACAAGTCCATGACGTATATCACCTGGACTTGACCTCCGGTAAACTGGAGCTGGTTGCCAAGAACCCAGGTAATGTGATGGGTTGGGTAACTGATGCAGACTTCAAAGTGCGGGGTGCTCTGGCGGCAACACCCGACGGTGGATATGACCTGATGATCCGGGACGATGAGAAGTCGGACTGGAAAAAGCTCGTCTCCTGGGATTCAGAGAACACTCTAACCAGTGGTCCGATTTCTTTTTCTAAAGACGGAAAATATCTCTATCTACTTGATTCTCGTGAAGCGAACGCAGGACGCTTGGTTAAAATGGACATCGCCGGTGGGAATATCGAAGTGATAGCCCAAGATCCGCAATACGACGTAAGTGATGTGATTATTCATCCGGATAAATACGAAGTCCAGGCGGTTAGTTTCACTAAAGCTCGAAAAGAATGGACCGTGCTGGACGAAACGATAAAAGGCGATTTCGCTGCAATAGCCAAACTCGACCGTGGAGACTTCTCTATTACCAACCGGGATGACGCAGACGATACCTGGCTGGTGGAGTTTACCAAAGATAGCGGGCCGGTGCCATTTTATGCTTTTGATCGAAAAACTAAGAAAGGGACATTCCTTTTTGTCACGCGCCCTGCTTTGAACAACTATACTCTGGCTCCAATGGAACCAATATCCTTCATTTCCAGAGATAGTTTGACCATTCACGGCTATATCACCTATCCACCGGGAAAGGAGAAAACCAATCTTCCCATGGTGCTTTTGGTGCATGGGGGTCCCTATTATAGAGATACCTGGGGTTATGACCCTGAAGCACAGTGGTTAGCCAACCGTGGTTATGTCTGTCTGCAGGTGAATTTCCGTGGTTCCACCGGCTATGGGAAAGATTTCGTAAATGCAGGGGACAAAGAGTGGGGTGGGAAAATGCACGATGATCTGGTGGATGGCGTTAACTGGGCTATCAAACAGGGTATTGCCGATCCTAAAAAAGTCGCCATATACGGTGGTTCTTACGGTGGATATGCGGCTTTGGTGGGGGCAACTTTTACACCAGATCTTTTCTGTTGTGCGGTGGATATTGTGGGCCCGAGCAATCTTGCTACTTGGATTACCTCCGTTCCTCCTTATTGGTCCTCCATGAGGGCTATTTTTTATAAAAGAATCGGAAATCCAGAAACCGAACAAGAATTGTTGAAATCCCGCTCCCCGCTCTTCAAGGTTGACCAGATAAAAATCCCGATGTTGATTGCGCAAGGTGCTAATGATCCCCGCGTTCCACAAGCAGAATCCGAACAAATTGTGGAGGCGCTGAAGAAGAAGGGGGTGGATTACCAATACATGCTCTTCCCAGATGAAGGACACGGATTTGCTAAACCAGAGAACCGCCTCAAGTTTTACACCGCCGCAGAAGAGTTTTTAGCTAAGCATCTGGGTGGACGTTATGAGGAAGCAAAGGAATCAAAATAAAGCTTCCTGGTGGTTGTAGATTGGCTGATCTGCTTTTGTAAGATTTTTGGTTTACGGCTCTTCCGGGCGGAAGAGCCGTTTGCATTTTTTGTCTTTCCAGATCAAAATGTGCTTTTACACCATCTCTCCCACTCATTTCAGGAAGAAAATCGAAACTCCCCTCTTCCCCCATGAGGTGGTGATAGAATTTATATTTTTGTAGCCGTCCGTATGGACGAAATCGAATGTTGAATTCCAACAGCTTACGCCCAAATGGGCGGCTACAAAGTCAAAACATGATTATGACACATCCTCAAAAGGGAGAGGGCCAACATTACATAAGTGTCAGTTTATTTACCAAAGAATTTTTTATTTACATTTGTGGGCGGTTTAGTATATTATAATAATGAGCATGATAAAAAGACCAGCAAAACGAAAAGGAATACACGATTCTGGGCAGAAGCGGGCGGAGGATTTTCGCGCACTATCAACTCGGATTTTATTGTATGCTAACCGAGGGCTCCCCAGGATCGAGTTCATGCGTGAAGTCTCTAACATGCTTTTGGACTTTTCTGAATGTGATGCGGTCGAGCTCCGGCTGAACAGAAAAGACAAGTGCTACCGCTCGGAAGCCATGCGTGGCTCTAAGCAGCCGTTTCACCTCGAAATCATGGATTGCGGGCGAAACCAGGAGAGCAAGATTATCCCATGTTCACAGAAAGATTCGTGTCTGGAACGACTTTGCCGTGACGTTATTAGCAAGCATTTTGACCCTTCGTTGCCCTTTTTCACAAAAAGCGGAAGCTTCTTCACAAATAATGTAAGGGATTTTCTAACCTTGTGGTCTAAGAAACATAAACAATCAGGTGTTCAGGGTTTCTCCTTTGAAGGCGATTACAGCTCGCTTGCCATGATTCCCTTTGTGATAGATGGTGAGAACCTCGGGCTTTTGCAATTGAAGAGCAAGGGAGGGGATTTTTTCAAGAAAGAGGAGATGGAATTCTACGAAGGTGTTGCTCAAACCCTGGGGGTGGCACTTGCGCTTCGGAGTGCACAGGTGGCCTTACGCGAACGAGTGAAAGAACTGACCTGCCTGTATGGAATAGCTCAATTAGTGGAACGACCCGGCATATCGCTGGAAGAGATTATGCAAGGCATTGTTAAGCTTCTTCCTCCCGCTTGGCTATATCCAGAGGTCGCTTTTGCCAGGATCATTTTGGATGAGCACCCTTACACCACAGTAGGCTTCCAAGAGACTCGACAAAACCAGACTGCGGACATAGTGGTGAGAGGTAAACGACGAGGGGTGGTCGAGGTGGTCTACTCAAAGGAGATGCCTGAGCTGGATGAAGGTCCATTTCTCAAAGAGGAGCGAAGTCTAATCGATACCGTAGCCAGAGAGGTGGCAATCATCATCGAGCGGAGACAGGCCGAAGAGGAGAGATCAAAACTTCAAGATCAGCTAAGGCATGCTGACCGTCTGGCCACTATCGGTGAGCTTGCGGCAGGGGTGGCACATGAATTGAATGAGCCCTTAGGTAATATCCTGGGGTTTGTCCAACTTGCAAAGAAATGCTCGGGACTTCCCCAACAGGCGAGTGAGGATATGGAGAAGGCAGTGATCGCTTCTCTACATGCACGGGAAGTCGTCAAGAAGCTAATGTTATTCGCCCGGCGAATGCCACCAAAGAAGACCCAAGTCACTTTGAATCAGTTGGTGGAAGAAGGGCTTTATTTTCTCGAGTCTCGGTGCACCAAGGAGGGAATAGAGGTAGAGCGCTCTTTTCTGCCCGACTTGCCGGAGATAACTGCCGATCCAGGACAGTTGACTCAAGTGTTGGTTAATTTGGTCGTCAATGCCATACAGGCTATGCCGCAAGGGGGTAGACTGATGGTAAGGACACTTGCCGGCAAAGGACACGTTTCACTGATTGTCGAAGATACAGGTGTTGGTATGAGTGAGGAGGTTATGAAGAACATATTCATCCCTTTCTTTACCACCAAGGAGGTTGATCAAGGAACAGGCTTGGGTCTACCCGTGGTTCACGGAATCGTTACTTCTCATGGGGGTTCCATTAAAGTTGATAGCAAGCTTGGTCTAGGGTCACGCTTTGAGGTTAAACTCCCCTTGGCCGGGGCACCTGACGTAGAGGAGAATGATTAAGTTGACCCAATCTGCCGGAAAAGAACGTCTTCTGGTTGTGGATGATGCCGTCCAGACGCTGGAGGTGCTTCAGCGTAACTTAACAGCGAAGGGATACCTGGTCTTCACTGCCAGAAGTGTAGATGAAGCGATCAGGATTCTTGAGACCACCACCGTTGACTTAGTTATAACCGATCTAAAAATGCCTAAGGTCAGCGGGATCGATCTAATCAGGCACGTTCGCGAAAATTTCAAAGACACCGAGGTAATGATGATCACCGGTTACCCCACCATCGAAGGAGCGGTTAAGGCAATTAAGACCGGCGCGGAGGAGTATTTGACCAAACCTTTTACCGACGAGGAACTCTTTTCTGCGGTGCGGCGAACTCTGGATAAACTACATATGCGAAAAATGGGAGAAGCTCGATTGCACCAGATGCCAAAAGCGCCTTATGGTCTTATTGGTCAGTCGGAAGCCGTACGTAAAGTTTTCAATGCCATAGCTAAGACCGCTTTAACTTCAGCCACCGTGCTCATCACTGGGGAGAGCGGGACCGGCAAGGAGCTGGTAGCTCGGTCCATTCACTATAGTAGCTCCAGGGCTTCGGCTCCATTTGTCCCGGTAAACTGCGGAGGCATTCCTGAAGGGCTTTTGGAAAGTGAACTCTTTGGACACGTCAAGGGGGCTTTTACTGGAGCCACCGAATCTCGTGCCGGCTTCTTTCAAACCGCCGATGGTGGCACCATCTTTCTTGATGAAATCAGCGATACCAGTCTATCTATGCAGGCAAAACTTCTCCGGGTACTCCAAGACAAGGAAGTCTATATGGTTGGAGCCAGCCATTCGCGAAAGGTGGACGTGAGAATTATTGCGGCGACCAACAAGGATTTGGCGATCTTAGTGAAGAAGGGGGTTTTCCGCGAAGACCTGTTCTTCCGCCTAAATGTAATCACCATTGTCATGCCCCCTCTGCGGGAGAGAGGTGATGACATATTGGTCTTAGCTCATCATTCTGTCACCAAATATGCCAAAGAATTCGGCAAGCCGACACTGCGGTTTTCCGATAATGCTTTGCAAGTTCTGAGGAACTACCATTGGCCCGGCAATGTGAGAGAGCTGGAGAACGTAGTCCAACGTCTGGTGGTCATGACCGATGGGGACCTCATAGAGGTTTCCGACCTCCCTTCGCTCATGCGTTTTTCGGCTCTAAGAGAAGTAGGACTTTCTCGAACTCTGGCTGAAGTGGAGGCTGAATACATTCGCAATGTGTTGGCAAGCGTAAACGGTAACAAGACCCGGGCGGCACAAATCCTGGGGATTGACCGAAAAACACTGAGAGAAAAACTGCAAAAATTGAATCCCACTAATCAGACCTTTTCCTGAGCACTCACGTTCGGGGAAATTCTCCCCAACGGTTCAAATCTCCCCAGCACTCCCACCCATTTTTCTGCTGTTACATCGAATTACATAGAGATTCATCAGAAATTTTCACTCACCCGAAGTCTCCTGATTTTCCTTAACTTAACGCATAAATGCCCCACTATTATCACGCTCCAAACTGCTTATGAATAATCACCAAGTTGGAGTGGCACAAGATTCGCTGTATGTGACAATGTGAACGTGAACCAAAGGGCAAAAAAGATAAGGAGGTCAGAACTATGGCTACTATAAAAGAGATAAAAAAGAGGAGAAAAACGGGTGCCACAGCCATGGCAAAAAAGGTAAAAAAGAAAAAGAACAACATGGCTACGGTTATGAGTGTCGACCAAATGACAAAGACGAGGGAGGAGGTAACTCCCATTTCAAAGTACAAGGAATGGAAATTGCTGTATACACCTTATCCGTTTAAAACCTCTGGTGACAATATCTCGCCGATGACCAACTCACAGGTGAGGATTAGGATCAGGGAGGAAGAATCGAACAAGTATAAGGGGCTATGTAAAAATTGCAAAAAACAAGAGACCTGCAGGCTTCCAAAACCCGAAGGAGGTGTCTGGCGTTGTGAGGAATACGAATAGAATCAAAGATCGTCATTTCTGATGGCGTTTCTTAAAAACACTGCCACTATATAAAAAGAACATAGTGATTAAGGAACAAGATCTACCCAAAAAGTGTGGGGTAGCGTATCCAACATGCATAGAATAGACACAAAATGTAAAGGAGGTAAGTATTTATGAAAGCATCGCCAGCAGAGGTAGAACGTACTCTCAGGGTGAGAGAGATAACAAAAAAGAAACGAGCCAATGTTTATGAGAATGTAATAAGACAGTTCAACAAAGCCGCAGATCTGATGAACCTCGATCCGAACATACGCAAGATTCTAGCGACGACAACTAATGAGATTATTGTCCACTTCCCGGTAAAAATGGATGATGGTCGGATCGAAATGTTCACTGGCTACCGCGTGCAGCATAACAACGCGCTGGGTCCTTTCAAGGGAGGGCTCCGCTTCCATCCTGCAGTTGACATCGACGAGGTTAGGGCGTTGGCGACCTGGATGACTTGGAAGTCAGCCATAACCAATATCCCATTCGGTGGAGCGAAGGGGGGAATCCAGTTAGATCCATCCAGGTACACACTCAGCGAACTGGAGCGGATCACCCGCCGATTTACCTTTGCTCTGGGTAACAATATCGGTCCGGAATATGACATCCCTGCGCCTGATGTGAACACGAATCCCCAGATCATGGCCTGGATTCTGGATACCTACTTATCGACGATGCCCCCGCTTGAGCGCCAGCGTTGCACCCATGTGGTCACGGGCAAGCCTATTGAATCGGGCGGCAGCTTGGGACGAGACAAGGCGACAGGGCAAGGCGTAGTCTTCACCATCGAGGAATGGGCAAAAGATCATGGCTTTGTCTTACCTGGAGCCACCTACACGGTTCAAGGATTCGGAAACGTCGGCTCATGGGCGGCCCGTCTAATGAAACAGCATGGGTCTAAACTGATCGCAGTGGAGGACATTAGCGGTACGATTCTTGATCCAGAAGGCATCGATCCAGATGAGCTGGGGCACTATGCCAAGAACCATGGCGGAGTTGTCTCGGGTTATCCAAATGCGGAGCCCATCGACCACGAGACTTTCTTCCGCATACAGGCTGACATCTTCATCCCCTCGGCATTGGAAAATCAGATTACGGCCGACACAGTTGCATGGTTAAATGTAAAGCTGGTGGCTGAAGGAGCAAATGGTCCCACTGATCCGGATGGGGACATGATCCTACGAGAGAAAGGTATTGATGTAATTCCCGACATTCTCTGTAATTCTGGCGGAGTGATCGTGAGTTACTTCGAATGGTTACAGAACAAGCGGAGCGAATTCTGGGAGCTAGAAGAAGTCGACTGCAAATTGCACAAAAAAATAGTCAATGCCTACGAAAAGGTACGTGATGCGGCTAAAGAGTTCAATAGTGATTGGCGCACTGCTGCTTTAATCGTGGCCCTCTCTTGCCTGGAGAGAGTCTACAAAGAGCGGGGAATCTTTCCATAATAGAGTTTGACCTTGTTTTAAGCAGAGGCATTTTCTAGCACGTTGATCTGTTGGGAAGACTTCTAACCGGGGGATAGTTTCCGTTAAACGAGTGTTGGTTACGAGAAAAGAGACTGGTGGGGAATAAAGTTGTAAATCCCGACTTTTTTGAGTCGGGATTTTTTTGCAGCTAAATATTGAGCTTCTCCCCAAGTTTTCGGGCGAGGACTTTTTTGTTTTGGTATAAAGATTTTTCTTGACAGGTTAAAGGGAAGATGTATTATTAAGTCGCCAAAATTCGGCAGGCACTTTGTTGAAAATCCTGCTTGGACGGGGATGTTCTTACATGTGGTATGGGGAGTGGGTTATTCGTATTGTTAACAAATATAGTTAAAGGAGGTCAGAAAAATGAAGTGTGCTTCCTGCGGAGAAAAAATAAAAGGGGAACCCGTATGGAAAGAGGACGAGCCATACTGCTCAGAAGAATGCGCAGATATGGGACCATTTGAAGATGAAGAGGAGGAGGAAGAAGAGGAAGAGAATTAACCAGGATTTATTGATCCTCTCTTCGACTTCGCTCAGGTTGGTGAGCTGGTCGAACCATTAACAATTTAGCCTTCCCGCCTGCGGCGGGATTTTCAACCCCAGGAGGTGAGATCAATGCCTTGTGGGTCACCCCATCCTAAGGGATCCAAAAAGAGTAGTGGCACCAAGACCACTAAAAAGAAATAGTTAAAAATCCCGCCCTTCGACCCTTCGATGAACTCAGGATGCTGACAGTTCGACTTGGCTCACTGTCCCTGAGCAAGGTCGAAGCACCGAAGGCGGGGATGTTTTGAATTGCAGAAAAGCCCGCGAGCATTTATGGTGAGAAACAAACCATGGACTCGGGGTTTTTCTTTTGTGTAAGGGACTTATTTTCTACCATTGGCGGATGCGCTTATGACGGAAAGAGCCTCGATTTTCCGATGCCCAATATGAATAGAAAAAGTTAGCGCCCATAGGTTCATCGGTCTAAAGCCTTTGACGGAACTATTCTTTCTTTTGTCACACTTTCAGCTTCTTTTTTATTGACTCTTTCTCTTCATTTCATTAGATTATCTTCTGGTCAACTATGTGCATTCATATGAAACTAAAAAAGAGTCTCCCGAAATGTTTTAAGACGAGGTTTGATAAAATGAAGAGAATAATGGTTTTCTTAGCTCTAACCTTTGTCGTGGTTTGCTTTTCAAAAGGGGCGTATCCTTCCCCACTTCCCGCGGGATCTCCGACAAACGAATTTGGTCAGACCTTAGAAAAACCTGCCTGGGGTATGATAGAATGGAGCAGTGCCACCCTGCCCAAAGGATTCTGGTATCCCGGTTTTGAATTCACCTATGCTTTTGCCGAAAGTTATTTTTTGGCGGGCAAAGAGGTGGATTTTCCCGGAGGACGCGACTCCACCGCCTCTATTTTAGGTGCCCGATTACTTTATGGACTCTCAAACAAGTTTAATCTGGGCATTTTTGTTCCGTTTATGCTCTCGCAAAAAGTAGACAGCGGGATGTATGGACCAACAATCAAAGTAATCTCGGGCGCCTCAAATTTAGGGGACGTTCAGCTTTGGGTGAAATATCATTTCATAGATAGATATTTCTGGTCAATTGCAACCGAAGCGGGAGCGACTTTACCTACGGGCATACCTCACAACAAAGTCTCCCCTAAAGAGGCGGCCACAGGCGATGGACAGACCGATTTGAATTTGGGCTTAAAAGGGGACATTTTGCTTACCGAGGAAAGTTTCATCAAATTAGCCACTCGCTTTGTCTATCAATTTAAGAGGACTTACAGATACGAGGGGAAAGAATTAGTCGATGAAAAATTAGGAAATTCTTTTGCCGGGGGAATAGGGTTTGTCAAAAATTCTAAGGATATTGGATTGGGGGGGACCTTGCAGTATGGTTTTTGGCAAGCCACCAAAGTGGATGATAAAGTGATAACTAAGGATAGCGACTTGTTTAATATGGTTCTACAGCTTTCTGTGGGCAATTTATCTCCCGAGAAACATGGGAAGCTGGATTTTACGCTGGACTTCCCTCTGACCGGTAAAAACGCTTCCGCCACTTATAGATTGGGGATTAGCGTAAAAACCATCTTTAGATGAGATGATTTGAAAGGTTAAAACAAATATTGCCAATTGGTGCTACTTTTGTCTGAATTATGAATCCTGCGGACCGACAACGTAGAGTCTATCTGTTACTCATGGCTCATTACTTCCTCATAAAGGGAAGTTGATTCGGAATTGTTTGATGCATATTAGGACTTTGGTTTTCTTATTGACAAATAGGGTTTTTTGAATAAAATACCAATAGAGATCAGTATTTGCAAAGGATGGTAAATAAATTAAGGAAATTGGCGAAAATAGATATAGTGAGAGGTTGAAAAGGTAATTTGAATAACAAAGATATAATATTAGAGGGCATTGACATTCACAAGAGCTTTCCAACTGGCGCCGGGACGCTTCACGTATTAAAGGGAGTGGACATCGGAGTAAAAAAGGGCGAAATTGTAGCAGTGGTGGGTGCTTCTGGCGTGGGGAAAAGCACTCTCCTTCATATCTTAGGAGCTTTGGATAGACCCACCCAAGGAAAGGTGAATTTGAATTCGACCGAGGTCTTTTCCCTAAGCGATAAAAAGCTGGCTCACTTCAGAAACAAGACCATTGGATTTGTGTTTCAGTTTCATCATCTTCTGCCGGAGTTTTCGGCTTTGGAGAATGTGATGATGCCCAAGCTCATCGCAGGTGAGGAGGAGGACTCCGTTAAAAAGAAGGCAAAAGACCTACTTTCGGAGGTGGGTCTTTTGGATCGAGCCGATCACAAGCCGGGAGAGCTCTCCGGAGGAGAACAGCAGAGGGTGGCAGTAGCCCGCGCCTTGATCAATGACCCACAGGTGGTGATTGCGGATGAGCCGTCAGGCAACCTGGACAGAGCTACCGGGGAGGAATTGCATAACCTAATAAGCCTCCTTAATCAAAAAAAAGGGCAAACTTTTATCATTGCCACCCATAATCAGCTTTTGGCTCAAAGGGCTCACAGAATCATAACTTTGACTGAAGGAAGAGCAGTTTATTATTCAGCACCAATACCAAATTGTTAGCCCATAAAAAAGAAAGGAGTTATATATGTCAACAGTAGAGGAAATCCTGCGTTCAATTGAATCTCTCTCAGAAGAAGAATTTACTCGGTTGAGACAGTGGTTTTCTGAGAGGGATTGGGGAAAATGGGATAAACAGATTGAGGTAGATTCAGAATCGGGAAAGTTGGATTTTCTGGTCAAGGAAGCCCATGATGAAAAAGCGAAGGGAAAACTAAAGGAACTCTAAAATGCATAGAACAACAAACCGTTTCTGGAAATGCTTTGAGAATCTTCCCGATCCCATTCAAAAGGTATCAAAGAAAAAATTTGAGCTACTCAAAACAAACCCCTTACATCCTTCCCTTCATTTTAAGAAAGTTGGTAAGTTTTGGTCAGTTCGAGCTGGAATTGATTACAGGGCACTTGCAGTTGAGGACGGGGAAGACTTTATTTGGGTTTGGATTGGTACTCACCGAGAATACGAACGAATGATTAAAGAAATGGGTTAACCACTCGCTGCAGCCGACCAAACTGCTGGCGCAATTTGGCGGCTGAGCTGGGGCGATAGGAAAGAAATTATTTTTTAACTTTTCATTTTACGTTTTTAATTTTTATGTTGTGTCAAGATTGCGTAAAAAAAGAAGCGACAGTGCACCTGACTCAAGTCATCAATGATGAGAAGGCGGAATTGCATTTGTGTCGGGAATGCGCAGAGAAGAGGAGATTTCATACCCCCTTTGAAGGGGCTCCTTTCCCTTTGGCGGAGTTTTTAACCAGCATGCTGGACCAAAGCTTGTTTAAAAAGCCAGGAACGGTTTCCGATACCAAATGCCCAACCTGCGGAATGTCCTTTTCCGATTTTAGCAAGACCGGACGTTTAGGGTGCGGAAACTGTTACGCCACCTTCCGAGCTCAGTTTAACGATCTTTTGAGAAAAATACACGGTTCCACTCAGCATCGGGGCAAGGTTCCCCGCATGCCTGGTGATGTGATGAAGCCCTTAAGAGAGGAAAGAAAACTTCAAGAAGACTTGAAGAAAGCCATAGAGGAGGAGGATTTCGAGAAAGCGGCTCGACTGAGAGATCGGATTAAGACTTTGAGCAATAAGAAATGAGGGCCTTACTACCACCGACAATCCTCTGGGAAAAAAGTTAAATATAAAGCTAAAAAAGAAAAAACTAAAACTACAAAGCGAGAAGAAAAGAGTAAGAAAGGGTAGAGTAATCCCCATGATAAAACAAGATCCGGTTAAAGAATTGGAAACATTCGAAGGTAACCTCAAATGGATCGATAAACATTATGAGGTCTTGAGGAATAAATATCCGGATCAGTGGGTGGCGGTTCTCAATAAAAGGGTGGTTGGAAATCACAAAGATATAAAAAAGATTATCCGAAAATTAAAAGAGAGTTTTCCCCAAAATTATGATCATATCGCTGTCGAATATATTAGCACAAAGAAGATCGAACTTATCTTAGGTGCCTTGTGGAAATAAGGGGATTCTTTAGAAAAGAGGATAACGCTGCATATGTAATAGCTACTTTTCTGTCCATCAAGTTTGATATTCATAGTCCAGTTCGATTCTTGATTGATGCCGGCGCATCCCGGACCATTATTTCAGATATGGATGCAATTAAGCTGGGGATCGATTATTCCTTACTTCTCCATTTGGATCCTGCGGACAAAGTTTAAAGGCGGAACGGCAGGTATTGGTGGAGTGGTCGATACTTACTTCATTCAAAATGTGAAATTGATCTTTAAGACCCAAGAAGGAGCTCATGAAGAAAAAATGGATGAAGTCTTCATTCTCAAACACAAAAAAAGAGATGAAAGAATGAAAAGGATTCCAAGTCTTTTAGGGCGAGATATTTTAAATAAATACCAGCTCCTTTTGGATAGAAGAAGCAATAAGGTCATAATTACTGATAAACTTTAGTTATCTGCCATGTCGCCTAAAGAAGATGAATAATGATGATTCCTAAATTTAACATAGACGGAAATCTGCCCGAAGGCATTTATACAGCTAACGAAGGTGCGTTTCTAAATCGCTTTGCCACTGGTTCAGCTCGGCGTAAGTGGCTTGGCGAAAGATTACAAGAGCTTTTTACCTTAGCCAAATCCACTGGTAAACTTGACCGCATTTTTGTTTGGGGAAGTTTTGTTAGTGTAAAAGAATCCCCCAACGATGTCGATTTGCTTCTTCTAATGAGTGACGATTTTCAGCTTGAAAAAGTGTCAGAAGATTGTAAGATTCTATTTGACTATGCTGGAGCCAAAGTAAGATTCCATGTGGATATATTTTGGTCCAAGTCCTCGATTAGTAAGGAGATACTTCAACTTTGGCTGGATACCTATCAAACAACAAAAGATTTCAAGCGCCGTGGAATTATCGAGGTGAAATTATCATGATTCAAAATGATGAGCAATTGCTAAAAGCTCAACAATCTATTGTTAGCCTGCAGAAGATTCTTTTGGAAGCACGTAAGATTCATTCTGAACAGGAATATCGAGCAATGTCGGAACCGATTTTGTTAGAACTTCAGCAGCGTGAACAAGAAATTTTAGCATATTTGAGTAAAACGAAAGCGGAAGTTTCAGTTGGTTAGCAGAGAATGCCAACACGTGGCAGATAACATGGCACAAACAGCCGATGCCCAAATTCCGCTTTGTGGGATTTCGTTTGTGTCGAAACTTTTCAATAGATAATGGTGCATCAATACCTTAAAAAAGTCCAGATGCCTCCTCTTTTGAGGTGTTTCGCTTTTCAGATGGTTTTCTGACTCTTAATAGAAAGGTAAAACGGCAATGTTCGAGGATATGGTCAAAACGCCGGCAGTTTGGCTTTCTGGAGAGGGTCCTTCCTCACAGATCGTCCTCTCCTCCAGAATCAGATTGGCTCGAAACATATCCAATTGTCCCTTCCCTTCAAAGGCAGATACCGACAACCGCGAAAAGGTTTTATCCTTCATCAAATCCGCCATAGATAAAAGCCCAATCCTAAATCAAGGCATTTTTGTAAAGTGCAGCCAACTGGGCGATCTAGATAGAGATCTCTTAGTGGAAAGGCACTTAATTAGCATTGAATTCAGGCATTGCAGAGACTCTTCAGCCCTTTTTATTGGCAATCAAGAGCGGGTAAGCATCATGATCAATGAGGAGGATCATCTAAGAGTTCAGGCTTTACAATCGGGTCTGGATCTAAGAGGTGCCAACCGAAGAGCGGATAAGATCGATGAGGAGCTGGCTGGCTCGTTGGAGTTTGCTTTTGATCCTGACTTCGGTTATCTCACTTCATGTCCTACCAATGTGGGGACCGGAATGAGAGCTTCGGTTCTGATCCATCTGCCGGGATTGGCTTTGACCAGAGAGATTGAGAATGTGATCGCTCAGATAACCAAGTTGGGATTGGCGGTAAGGGGATTTCATGGAGAGGGCTCGGATGTTTTGGGAAGTCTTTTTCAGATCTCTAATCAGACCACCCTGGGTCGCTCCGAAGAGGATATCATAGAGAGCTTAGAAAGAGTCACCCAGCAGATAATCGAATATGAGGGGAATGCCCGCCACCGTCTTTTTAAAGAGGCTAAAGATCAGATCGAAGATAAAATCTGGCGGGCTTTTGGAATTTTGAAATTCGCCCGGGTCTTAACCTCAGAAGAAGTTTTGAACCTCCTTTCGGCTATCCGATTGGGAATTGGCACGGAGACCATAAAGGGAGTGACCCTATCTCAAATAAATGAAATTTTAGCCTTAACCCAGCCAGCTCATCTCCAGAAGTATTTCAATAGAAAGATGGATCCCGGTGAAAGAGATAGGGTGAGGGCGGAGCTGGTGAGATCAAAACTAAGTGGGCAAAGTGGGTCGACTTAATTTGAAAATTGATATGAATGTACATCCCGCTAAATGTGGAGCGAGCTTCGTAACTGAAAAGGATAAGGCTTTACATCCAAATAATCTTTGACTTTTCTGGGTTTGTTGCGTAACTTATAAAGGAATTCAGGTGCGGCGGAGGTGGGAAGGTCGAGTTGATTTAGACTAAACCATGTTTTTAGTCGGTTCTCAAGACACAGAATTCGTGTTTTTCACTTTGGAAGATAGAACGGAGGTTTTTCGATGAATGAGATGTTCACAGAGAAGGCCCGAAAAGCCATCGAATATGCCCGGGATGAGGCGCTCCGGCTCAGACATGATTATATCGGCACGGAACATCTCTTGTTGGGTCTGTTACGGTTAGGCGAAGGGAAAGCCGTAGAGATTTTGGCCGATATCGGCATAGACTTAAACGAGCTGAAGCAGTCCATGGAAGATGTGGTGCCACCTTCAGGAGGGACTTTGACCATAGGTCAACTGCCTCTTACCGCGAGAGCAAAAAAGCTTCTGGAGGTCTCTGGACAGGAGGCGAGGAATTTAAGATCCAAAGATATTGACACGGAGCATCTTCTTTTGGCTATATTGAGAGATGAGGAGGGGGTGGCAGCTCAGGTTCTTTCCATGTATGATGTCGACTATAAGGAAATTTATGAGGAGTTGAAAAATATTCAAAGCGGAAAGCCATCCTCCTACGCTAGAAAAAGGAAGAAAAGTAAGACCCCGGCCTTGGACCACTTCGGTCGGGATTTAACTGAGCTGGCTCGAAGAGGAAAACTGGATCCCATCATTGGAAGGGATAATGAAATAGAAAGACTCTCTCAGATCCTTTCCCGAAGAAAGAAGAACAATCCAGTTTTAATTGGCGAACCGGGGGTGGGGAAAACTGCCATTGCTGAGGGCTTGGCTCAGAGGATTGTAACGGCTAAGGTCCCGCAGACCTTGCAGAATAAAAGGATAGTCTGCCTGGATATGGCCTCTCTGGTGGCGGGAACCAAATATAGAGGGCAGTTCGAGGAGAGGATGAAGGCGGTGATGAATGAGATCATAAACTCAAAAGACGTTATCCTCTTCATCGATGAATTGCACACTATTGTCGGTGCTGGTGGAGCAGAGGGTTCCTTGGATGCCTCCAACATATTCAAACCCTCCCTCTCCCGAGGGGAGATTCAGTGTATTGGTGCCACCACATTGAATGAATACCGGAAATATATAGAAAAAGATGGGGCGCTGGAACGGCGTTTTCAGACCATTATGATTAATCCACCAACGACTGAGGATACCATAAAGATTCTTTTGGGGTTGAGAGGTAGATACGAGGAACATCACAAGATAAAGATATCGGATCAGGCTATTGAGGCCGCGGTGAAATTGTCGGATAGATATATTACTGGTAAGTTTCAGCCGGATAAAGCTATCGACGTGATAGATGAGGCGGGCTCCCGGGCGCATTTAGCCACCTGCACTCGCCCGGAGATATTCGACAAGCTCGAACAGGAGATAGCACAGATCCAAGCGAACAAAGATAAAGCCGTCAAAAATCAAGAGTTTGAAAAGGCCGCACAACTTCGGGATGAGCTGAAATTTAAAAGAGAAGAGCTGGAGCAGGCGAAAAGAGACTGGGAGGAGGGAAAAGGGCGAGAGACGGTCACCTTGACTGAGGAGGATGTGGCGGTTGTGGTCTCCAAGATGACCGGCATTCCTCTCTTTAAATTGGAAGAGGTGGAGTCGAAGAAACTTTTAAGAATGGAAGAGGAGCTGACAAAAATGATTGTAGGACAACAAGAGGCTATAACTGCCATATCTAAAGCAATTCGGCGAAACAGAGCTGGCTTGGGTGATCCCCGAAGACCCATCGGCTCCTTTATCTTCTTGGGTCCCACCGGAGTGGGGAAGACCGAACTGGCTCGGGCTTTAGCCGCCTCTTTGTTTGAGGATGAAAACTCCCTGGTTCGAATCGACATGTCCGAGTATATGGAGAAGTTTTCCGTATCTCGGTTGATCGGTGCACCTCCAGGTTATGTGGGCTATGAAGAGGGCGGACAATTGACCGAGAAAGTAAGAAGGAAACCCTATTCGGTGGTCCTTTTGGATGAGATCGAAAAGGCTCATCCAGATGTTTTCAACATACTTCTGCAAATGTTCGACGATGGGTCTCTGACCGATAGCTTCGGCAGAAGGGTCGATTTCAGAAATACCGTAGTCATTTTGACCTCAAATTTAGGAGCCCGGGAGATCAAAGGGGGAAAGACTTTAGGCTTTCAGAAGAGTGATTTGGAATCCACCTACGAGCAGATGAAACAAAAACTCATGGAAGAGACCAAAAAGACATTCAATCCGGAGTTTTTAAACCGTATTGATGAAATCATCGTATTCCATCCTTTAGGAATACCGGAAATCCTACAAATAATAGACATACTTTTGTCCGATGTAGCTAAAAGATTGGCAGACCGGGGGATTTCCTTCGATCTGACCTTGGAGGCGAAGAAGTTTTTAGCGGATAAGGGTTATAATCCCACTTTTGGGGCACGCCCCTTAAAGAGAGCTATCCAGAAATATCTCGAGGATCCTTTGGCGGAAGAGATTTTGAGAGGACAGTTTGCCGGAGATTGCGATGTGACCGTGGATAGAAAAGAAGGGGAGGAGAAGCTTTCCTTTGTAATCAATGTCAGAGGGACGGAAAGGAGCCAAACCACCAAAGAAAAATCTTTGACTTAGAGAAAAAATTTCACTTGTCTAGATAAAGAAAGTTTATTATCTTAATAAACCCAAAGTTGCAAACGCTAAGCGAATGGCAATATTTGGGTTTAGTTTTGCCTATAGGAGGTTTATAAAAGATTATTTAGATATATCTCTAAGTTGTGAGGAGATACGAGCTTGGCATATCATTCCAAATGGGACCAAAAAAAGAAGTTCGGACATGACCGCATTAGACCACACTCCAACGGGGAAATATAACACCAATTTGAGGAGATCAATATGGAATTATCAATAAGCGATGAAAAGCTAAAAGGGATCATAAAAGAAGCCATTATTGAAATTATTAAAGAAAAAAGAAAAATCTTCTATGAAATCATATTGGAAGCAATAGAGGAGGTGGGTTTAGCTAATGCCATTCGGGAAGGAAGAAAAAATAAATTTGTGGGTGAAGATAGAATTTTAAAGATGTTAGGTTAAAAGTGAAAACCTATTTTGAAGAGAGTTTTGAAAAAGACTTAAGAAAAGTCAAAGATAAAAACTCCTTAAAGAGAGCAAAAGAGTTTATCGATGAAGTAAAGAGCTCCAAAGATTTATGAGACATAAGAGGGTTGGAGAGATTAAGAGGTTATAAGACATTTTATCGTATCAGGGCAGGAGATTATAGAATAGGTATTGAAATAGTAAATAATTAAAGTTATTTTTACAAGATTTTTGCATAGAAAGGATATTTACAAATACTTTCCGTAGGAACGTCGCCTAACCGAGTGTTTGCGGTTCGCTTGGCTTACTTAGATCTTGCCCTTGGCGTGCCTTTGCGAACAAGCAGGCGACATACGAACTTTGCATATCATTCCAAATTGGAACAAAAAACGAAGTTCAGACGTGGACGATGGTACAGCTCCCAACTCTGGTAAGTACCTTGTGCTATTGTACTTCGTTTAACCTATAACAATAGACTAAATTCGCAGTCAAATTATAATTAAACCGGAAAAGGCAAATATGTGGACAGCCAAGCAAGAAGTGAGTAATCTTCTCAACCGTCTGCCAGAAGACTGCTCTTTGGAGGATATTCAGTATCATCTTTATGTCCTTAAGAAGATTGAGCGTGGTTTAAAAGATGTGGAGGAGGGGCGAGTTTATACGCAGGAAGAAGTTGAGAAGATGATGGCAATGAGGAAGATGAGAAGATAGATTTATGAAGAAGACCCGTATATATGTGGACACCTCGGTAATTGGCGGATGTTATGACCCCGAATTTCAGGAATGGTCACGTGGGCTTCTTACAGATTTTCAAGCAGGAGTTTTCTCATTATTATTATCCGAATTAACTGATGCAGAAGTCCAGAATGCACCAGAGGAAGTTAAGAATATCTATTTAGATTTCCGAGAATGTGCTGATGAGATTATTGAGTTAAGTTCTGAAGCTATCGAAGTAGCGGATGCATACCTCAAACATAATATCTTGTCACAGAATTTTCGGGATGATGCCTGGCATATTGCGATGGCTACCATCGCGGGTGTAGATTTGCTGGTCAGTTGGAACTTTAAGCATATCGTTCGTTTTGAGAAGATACAAAAGTTCAATGCGGTAAACATTGAAATGGGATATAAACCAATCTTAATTTATTCACCGCGGGAGGTGACAACTTATGGTCGTGAAAGCGGTTGAAATGGTCCGAAAAATTCGTGATAAGCATTATAGGCAGACAAAGGATCTATCAGTAGAGGAACAGATTAAGATTATTACGAGGAAGTCAGAAGAATTACAAAAAGGACTTAAAAGAATTCGTAGTTCAGCTGCAGATAGAAAAACGCAGATCAGCAAAGCATAAATCCGGCTTCCGGGGATTTTTTTATGCTAAGGCTCTAGAATGATTCAAAAAGAGGTTCGCTAAGCAACGTTTACTTGTTGAGTGAGCTGACTTATAGAAAGGATGATACAAAATGGCACACAAAAAAGGAGTAGGTAGTTCCAGAAACGGAAGGGATTCACACGGACAGAGATTGGGAGTGAAAAGGTTTGGAGGGGAGGCGGTTTTAGCTGGCACCATCATAGTTAGACAAAGGGGGACAAGGATTCACCCAGGATTGAACGTAGGGATGGGGAAGGACGACACTCTTTTTGCTCTGACAGATGGGGTAGTCAAGTTTGAACCCAAGGGAAAAGATAAAAAAGTGGTAAGCATCTATTAATTCCATATAACGTTTTTCAGCTTATCCTATGGACCTGGAATTCGGACATTTTATCTAAATCCCACCCTTGCTGGAATCCTCGTGATTGACCAATCCTATGGATCCAGAATTCGAATAACCTTTACTCCGATCGGTAAAAGGACACCCCAGAAGCCTTGGAAGGAACTCATAGAATATGAGCAGTGTCAAAGAAGAAGCAAAAAAGCTAATTGACCGATTGCCCGATCACGTAACGTGGGATGACATCTTGTATGAATTTTACGTGAAGAAAAAAATCGCAACCGGCATCAAGGCTGCAGAGGAAGGACGTATTGTCTCTCACAAGGAAGTTAAGAAGAGATGCCTTTCGAAATAAGGATGATTAGACTTATAAAAAGTTCTTTAGATGCGGAGAAGTTATCGGGAATTGTTAAGATTTTCACGAAATTATATTTTGATAATAGCCGAGGTGTGACTTGAGTAAAAAAGAATTATTGCTAAACGAAATTGAGCAGGTCCCAGACGCTTTTTTGGATGAAGTGTTGGATTTTATTCACTTTCTAAAGGCGAAAATAGTTAAGGAAAGGTTGGACACCGCCATAGCGAGTGAATCCTCTCTAAAAAAAGATTGGCTGAGACCAGAGGAGGATGAGGCTTGGCGAAGTTTGTAAAAGGTGAAGTTGTTGTTATTCTCTTTCCTTTTTCGGATTTGACCCAAGCCAAAAGGCGACCTGCCCTTGTTGTCGCAGGATTAGAGGGAGATGACTTAATCCTTTGCCAGATAACCAGTCAGGCAATCAAGGATAAATATGCTATCCCAATTATTGATAGTGATTTTGAGACAGGGAGTCTAAAGCAGTCAAGTAATGTGAGACCCAACCGCATATTTACTGCGGATAGTCACATTGCCTTATATCGAGTTGGCAATCTTGAAACGGGAAAACTTGCTGAGGTCATTGAAAAGATAGTCGAAATAATTCGGAGTTGAATACGCAACTTCAGATAACGAAGTACCCAATCTTTTTTCAAAGAGTACAGAATTTCAAATCACATACTCTGGAGAAGGAGATTGCACCAAGATAGATTAAAAGCGTGACTAAGAAATACTCTGTTCCTCGTGATCCAGTCCTATGGATCCAAACTCCGGAAATTCGGGACTGTTCTTTGAAAACTAAATAAAACCTTTTGACTTTATGAACAATATAGCTCTACTTTTGAGCGGTTGCGGAACTTACGATGGTTCTGACATCTGGGAGGTGGTTTTAATTTCCTATCACCTGGAAAAGAGAGGACAAAAACCGATCTTTTTCGCTCCCAATATCGAGCAAAAGGAGGTTATCGATCATTCAAATCAAGTCAGCCTTTCCGATAAAAGAAACGTTTTGAGCGAATCCGCCCGCATGGCTTTGGGTCAGATCAAAGATACAAAGGATCTCTACGGAAAGGATGTGGATGGTCTGATTTTGCCCGGGGGAAAGGGAACACTTAATAACTTGGCTGATTTTTTGGGCGAAGAGAAATTCTTAAATGTGAATCCAGATGTTAAAAGGATTTTAAGGGAGGTTTATCGGAGAAAGAAACCGATCGGCGCTTGTGGGCTGGCCTCCTTGATTGTCGCATCGGCCTTAAGAGACATCCTGGAGACTCCTTTGACCTTGACCATAGGAAAGGATCCCCAACTGATAAAACAAATAGAGGAATTGGGGGCAGTGCATGTCGTGTCCAGGGGGAGTGAGGCGATAGTGGATTCAGAACACAAAATTGTATCCACTCCTCTAAGTTTGTTGGAACTGAAAATTATGGAGATAGCACAAGGCACAGAAAATTTGGTAAGTGGCATGGTAGATTTGATCAAATTAACTCAAAACAGGAGGAGTTATGCGTGAGATATCAACCAAAGATATAATTAAGGCGGTAAGGGATTTGTGCATCGACGCCAATTACAATTTGGGCAAGGACGTGGAGGATGCTCTTCGGAAGGCATATGAAAAAGAGGAGTCTCCGGTGGGGAAGGCGACCTTGTCGCAAATTCTTGAGAACGTCGAAATCTCAAAACAAGGTGAATTCCCCATGTGTCAGGATACCGGCACTGCGGTCGTCTTCGTGGATATGGGAGATCAGGCCTGCATTAAAGATGGCAACCTTTTTGAAGCCATCAACGAAGGTGTCAGGCAAGGTTATAAGGAAGGGTATTTGCGAAAATCTATTTTATCTGATCCCATCGAAAGGAAGAATACCGGAGATAATACCCCGTCGGTTATTCATCTTGACATCGTCAAGGGCGACAAGCTGAAGATCATCGTGGCACCCAAAGGTGGCGGAAGCGAGAACATGTCCGAAGTCAAGATGATGGCACCGGCAGATGGGGTGGAAGGAGTTAAAAATTTTGTCATCGACATGGTAAAAAGGGCGGGAAGCAATCCCTGTCCACCGGTCATAGTGGGGGTAGGAATAGGAGGCTCTTTTGAAAAATGTGCCGAGATGGCTAAAAGAGCTCTTTTAAGACCGGTCGGCTCCAAGCACCCCAATCCCTTCTATGCAAATTTAGAGGCGGAGCTTTTGGAGAAGGTAAATAAACTGGGGATCGGGCCACAAGGCTTTGGGGGAACTCAGACCGCATTGGCAGTGCACGTTGAGACCTATCCCTGTCATATCGCCAGCTTCCCAGCGGCGGTGAATATAAACTGTCACGTAGCAAGACATAAAGAAGCCATCTTGTAACTAAAAGAAGATATGCCCCCTCACCTTAGTCCTCTCCCCAAAAGGGAGAGGAAATAAAGGTTTCCTTCTCCCCTTGGGGAGAAGGTTAGGCTTGCCCTGAGCGAAGCGAAGGGATGAGGGGGAAACGGAAGAAGTAAGAATAAAAAAACTTCCCCTTCTCTCTTTCCTATGGGAAGAGTGAGGGGAAATTAAGCAGAAAGTGGCGAATTTTTGCATATTGTCAGTAGACAGATTTGAATTGAAATAAATTGGAGGACAAAGAATGGCACAGAAAAAGATAAAGACCCCCCTCACAGACGAGGCGGTAAAGGATTTAAAAATCGGTGACGACGTATTGATAACCGGAGACATTTACACGGCAAGAGATGCGGCTCATAAGAGGATGGTGGAGCTTTTAGACAAGGGGGAGAAGCTTCCCTTTGATATCAAAGGTCAACTTATTTATTACGTAGGGCCGTCACCTTCAAGACCGGGGAAAGTGATCGGCTCGGCTGGTCCCACAACTTCAGGTCGAATGAATAGGTATGCCCCCCGGATATTAGAAGCGGGATCAAAGGGAATGATCGGGAAGGGAGTGATGGGCCCTGCAGTTCAGGAGGCATTGAAGAAATACACGGGGGTATATTTTGCCGCAGTTGGTGGTGCCGCCGCTTTAATTGCCAAGTCCATAGTGGGGAATGAACTGGTCGCCTGGGAGGAATTAGGCGCTGAGGCAATCCGAAAATACACGGTCAAGGATTTTCCTGCCATTGTAGTTCAAGATTCCCACGGCGGAAATCTTTATCAGGAGGGAATCAAGAAATATCAGAAACTGTAAGACTGAGACTGAGTTAATTATGGGTGGTCGGGGAAGGGAAATAACTATGAACCATCCACCCAGACGGGTGGGCGTCTGCCCACTATGAACTAATAACTGAATTCGTGGTGGAGGAGAGACCGTTTTGGCATTATAAATGCCGTGGGAAATCCTTCGGGACTATCTCGTGTTTGCGCTTTTGTGGGGTATTGAGCCCGTAATAAAAACGCTTTTGGTCCCCTCCACCACTTTTTTGTTCCATCATTATTTGAAGATAGAGGTTATCCTACACTCACTTTCAGCGAGGTGCTTCATAATGAAGAAAAAGAAGGAGTTAAGGCGTAAGCCTTTTATTCCGCCCTTTCAAGAGTTCCATCATTTTTTGCTCTAAAGTATAAAGCCTGAAGCGGATTTTTTTGAAGGATTGAGCGGAGGTAGGGTTGATTAGCTTACCGAATTCTTCTAAGACCCGGGTGGCTTCCTGCGATCTTCGTAGGTTGGCTTGAACTATTGATTCTAAGTCAACTCTCTTTTTTTCCAAACTTCCCATGCTGTTTCTTCCCACATCTTTCTCGCTATCTCGAAAAGAGAGTAATCTTTCTTCTTCAAAGCTATTTTTGGCAACTCTGGTTAGCTGATGCCGGAGAGATTTAAATTTTTGGGATAGCTTAGCATCGTTAAAATAAAGCCTTGCCACTTCTTCAGCCACTCTGATGCCTTCTCGGGCGCGGTTCAAATTAGCATCGATGATTCGATAAATATTTTTCTTATTCATAAAAAATTAGGGATTTTTCAAAGTTTGGTTATGTGGACCAATATTGCGGAGGATATAAGTATCTCCTTCAATTTGAAAAGTAAATCGATAACTTCTACTTATCCTGCCCTCAAAAATTTCTCCTTTGGTGCCTTGCATCTTCTTAACCCTTAAGGAAGGATGTTTGGGGTTTTCTAATAAAAGGGATAACTGTTTATCCACTTGCGCCTGGATAACTGTAGGTAGACTTTTATAGCATTTAGTGAAGTGCTCAGTGGGAAGGAATTTCATCTTTTTTTCTTTAGTGCCTTTTTGAATTCTTTAATGCTTTTAAAGGGTCCGATTAATCTTCCCTCTCTGATGTCCTCATCAGCTTCTTTTTCCCCCTTCTGCCATTCTTTAGTCCAAAACCAAGCCTGATCCTTGGGAATAAGCTTTTTTGGCACAAGCACGATAGTGTTATCTTCGATACCAGCCTCCAGGAAATCCCCCACCTCAAGGTTAAGCTCTTCGAAGACATCCTTCGGGATGGTGATCTGATGCTTGGGACCAATACGCGTGGTGGACATCGCTATCTCCTTTCCATATCACCCCAGAAATCTTACTTTCTTACCATAAGAAAATATAAACTATTTCCGAAACTTGTCAATTATTTTCTTTCTGCAAATTCTATTTATGCGTAAAGTTTTTATAAAACGGTGGTTTAATTACAATTCCCTTTTGGGGTTTATCTCTTATTATAATATCGAGCGAGGTGCCGATTTCTGAATATTCGATGGGGACGTATCCAAGTCCGATTCCTTTGTTCAAGGACGGAGAAAATGTCCCACTGGTCACCTCGCCTATCTTTTTCCCGTCTTTGTGTATCTCGTAATGCTGACGGGGAAAAGCCTTGTCCTCCAGTTCAAAAGCCACCAGCTTACGCTTGATCCCATCCTGTTTTAAGTTTAGTATTGGTTCCTTTCCAATGAAATCCGCTTTATCTAATTTCACTATCCAGCCTAAGCCTGCTTCCAGAGGATTAGTGGTTTGGTCGATGTCGTTGCCATAGAGCATATATTTCATCTCCAATCTCAAAGAATCCCTGGCTCCCAAACCAATCGGCTCAATATCAAATTCCTTCCCCGCAGATATCACTGCATTCCACATATTTTCGGCATGAGGAGGAGAAAAATAAAGCTCAAATCCGTCCTCGCCGGTATAACCGGTTCTGGAGAAAAGCATCTCCACCCCGTTGATTTTTCCCCAGGCTGACCAATAGTATTTAAGATCGGATAAATTGTGATCGGTTAGTTTTTTTAGGACATTTTCGGCTTTTGGACCTTGTATGGCTAAAAGGGAGGTCTCATCACTTATATTCTTTAACTCCACATCGCCTGACAGATGATCTCTAAGCCACTTGAAATCTTTTTCTACGCAGGCGCCATTCACCACCAGGAACAAATGATCGGGTAACCTGTAAACCAAAAGATCGTCGACTATTCCACCGTGATCGTAACACATACAGGAATATTGAACCTGATAAGGAGCTAATTTTGAAACATCGTTGGTGGTCATCTTCTGAATGAAACTTTCTCTATCTTTTCCCCATACCTCAAATTCACCCATATGGGTTATATCGAAAAGCCCCACTGATGACCTGACCCTTTTATGCTCCTCCATGATTCCTTTGAATTGGATGGGCATGAGATAGCCTGCGAATTCTACGATTTTGGCATGGTTTCTTACATGAATGTCATAAAACGGAGTCTTTTTGCCCAGACGGGCAAGCGTCTGCTTGGGATTTGACATAATAAACCTCAGCAATTTATTTACCTTTTACTCAGAAGTTTCAAGGAGCTGTCCCGCCAGAGGCGGGATCTGACGGCGAAATACCAACTCCTTGGGAGTGTCAGAACGGGGTTCTGACACCTCATAAATGAATATACCGCATCCCCTCAATCTGTCAAGAATTTCTTTGGAGCCTGTCGAATATTTTCTGCAAAAAATGTCAGATAAATATTTGGTTATTGCACTTTTCAAGCAAATTCCCCTTGACAAGTGAAGAAGTTTGATTATCATTTAGATAGATATCCTTTTTTATATGAAAGATATATGAAATGAGATACCCTTCTTTTCTCTAACTCCAAGACAGGAGGTCTTATGCTAAAACGGTATCTGTTTTTTCCATCAATCTGGGCTTTTGTCTTGTTTTTCTGGGCTTTACCCGCTCTTGCCGATACGATTGTGGACACCGCCTGGGTAAGGACATACAACGGACAAGGGGATAGCTCCGATCAGGCTACTGCAATAGCCGTGGATGGTTCGGGAAATGTCTATGTGACTGGACGGAGTGTGAGCAGTGGAACAGACTGGGACTATGCCACCATAAAGTATGATCCCGATGGAGACACTGCTTGGCTGAGAAGATACGACGGACCCGCAAACAGCGTAGATTGGGCTTTAGCCATAGCAATAGATGGTTCGGGAAATGTCTACGTGACTGGAAAAAGTTACAGCAGTGGGACAGACTTTGACTATGCTACCATAAAGTATTATCCCGATGGAGACACTGCTTGGTTGAGAAGATACGACGGACCGGGAAACAGCGTAGATTATGCTTCTGCTATAGCGGTGGATGGTTCTGGAAATGTCTACGTGACCGGAGGGATTCAAGTCAGTGGGTCAGGCGGTGACTACGCCACCATTAAGTATGATTCCGATGGAGATACTGTTTGGGTGAGAACATACAGTGGATCAGGAAACTCCGATGATGTAGCTTCTGCCATAGCCGTGGATGGTTCTGGCAATGTCTATGTGACTGGAGGAAGTAATGTCAGTGGGTACTACTATGACTATGCCACCATTAAGTATTATCCCAATGGAGATATTGCCTGGGTGAGAAGATACGGATCAGGAAGCACCTATACTGGAGCTTATGCCATAGCGGTGGATGGTTCTGGAAATGTCTATGTGACTGGATATAGCGCTGGTAGCGGGACAGGTACGGACTACGCCACCATAAAGTATTATCCCAATGGAGACACTGCTTGGCTGAGAAGATACGACGGACCCGCAAACTCTTGGGATGGAGCTTTTGCCATAGCGGTGGATGATTCTGACAATGTTTATGTGACTGGATATAGCTATGATAGTTTGACAAGCAATGACTATGCCACCATAAAGTATTATCCCGATGGAGACACTGCTTGGATTATAAGATACAACGGATCAGGAAATGGGAGTGATGGAGCTTCTGCCATAGCGGTGGATGGTTCGGGTAATGTCTATGTGACTGGATGGAGTTACAGCAGTGGGACAGACTGGGACTATGCCACCATCAAGTATGCTCAGTTCCCATTCTCCCCCAATCGTTTTTCGTTGTTGTCTCCAACAAATAATGACACCGTCCAATCCACTGTAACCTTTAGTTGGCAATTTACAGGTGACCCCGATCCAAATGACACTCTTCACTATGCTCTGTATCTTAGTCGCTCAAGCGTTTTTAACCCTGATTCAGTAATCGTCTATGACAGTCTGATAGATACTACCCTCACAGACAGCCTTGCAATCAAGAGCTGGTATTGGAAAGTGAAAGCCTATGACAAATGGGGTGAGTTGAGATGGTCAAATCAAACTTGGAGTTTCTATGCGTTCTCACAAGGCGATGCCAACGGTGATGGGGTGATAAATATTGCCGATGTTGTGTATCTGATAAACTTTCTGTTCATAGACGGACCTGCTCCTGTTCCTATACAGGCTGGAGATGTGAATTGCAACGGTTACATCACTGCAGCGGATATAGTCTATTTAATCAACTATCTTTTCATCGGTGGACCGCCACCATCCTGTTAGCCAACAGACCAAAGGAGGTCAAGATGAAACCCATTAAACTATTCCTTGTATGGAATTTTGTAAGTTGATTTAAAATTAAGGAGGTTTTATGAAAAGCATTACTTTAAAGTTAGATCTGTATTCTAAGGTAATTCTAACAACTATTGCCTTAGCTCTACTGGGACTCTTATTCCAAGGTTTTGGCGGCAATCAAAATGCAAGAGCAGGTTATGGGGATACGAGGGTTGAGATTAGCAATCCAGATGATATAGGAGATGCAGTCGCCGATGCTTTGGCTTGGAAAACTTTCGATGTAAACGTAACCAATAGCTCGGACATTGGTTATGAAGTTAGGCGGTATATGGACGGGGTCGAAATAACGGTTGGGAAGTAAGTTAAGTTGGTTCGGGAATTGGAATTCCCGAACCAATCTCGTGCGGGAAATCCAATTCCCGCACGAACAAGAGGGTTTTTCAACACGCCCTAAAGCCTGCGGCTACAAAGACCGTAACTAAATTTATGAATTCTTCAAAATATCTTTTAAGAATTGACCGGTGTAAGAGCCTTCGACTTTTGCCACCTCCGTGGGGGTGCCACATGCGATCACTCTTCCACCATCATCTCCACCTTCCGGTCCCAAATCTATTATGTAATCAGCAGTCTTTATCACCTCCAGATTATGTTCAATGACCAGGACAGTATTTCCTTTATCCACTAATTTGTTCAAAACCCCCAAAAGCATCTTGATATCCTCGAAATGAAGACCCGTGGTGGGCTCATCCAAAATGTAGAAGGTTCTCCCGGTGGAGACCTTGGAAAGCTCGGTGGAGAGTTTCACCCTTTGCGCTTCACCTCCGGATAGAGTGGTGGCGGGCTGTCCCAGATGAATATAGCCCAATCCCACATCTTTTAAGGTTTGAAGCTTTCTTTTTATCTTGGGGATATTTACGAAAAACTCATAAGCCTCATCTACAGTCATGTCCAGAACATCGGCAATGTTTTTCCCTTTGTATTTTATCTCCAGAGTCTCCCGATTATATCTTTTGCCTTTACAAATCTCACAAGGGACATATACATCCGGGAGAAAATGCATCTCAATTTTGATAATTCCATCCCCCTCACAGGCTTCACATCTTCCCCCTTTGACATTGAAGCTGAATCGCCCCACTTTATATCCCCTAACCTTTGCCTCCCGGATCATGGCAAGGAGGTCTCGAATATAAGTGAAGACGCCGGTATAGGTTGCTGGATTTGATCTGGGGGTTCGTCCAATGGGGGATTGATCTATGTTTATAACCTTGTCTATATGCTCCAAACCTTTAATCTGCCCATATTCCAAAGGAGCAATCTTGGAATCATAAAAATGCTGAGCCAAGACCCTGAAGAGGGTCTCATTTACCAGAGTTGACTTTCCTGATCCTGAGACGCCGGTTATACAGATAAAAAGACCCAAAGGAAGATCAACTCTTATTTTTTTCAAATTATTTCCTGCGGCTCCTGAGATGGTCAAGAAACACCCATTATCATTTCTTCTTCTTTCGGGAATAGGGATGGAGAGTTTTCCTGAGAGATATTTTCCGGTTAAAGACTTTGGATTCCGAGCAATGGCTTGGGGAGTTCCGCAAGCCACCACCCAACCACCTTTTTTTCCGGCGCCCGGTCCCAAATCTATCACGTAATCTGCGGTCATGATCGTCTCCCGGTCATGCTCCACCACCAAAACTGTATTCCCCAAATCCCTTAATCCCAAAAGAGTGTTTAAAAGTCTTTTGTTGTCCCTTTGATGGAGCCCTACCGACGGTTCATCCAAAATATACAGCACCCCCACCAATCGCGATCCTATCTGGGTGGCTAATCTTATTCTCTGCGCCTCTCCTCCGGAAAGAGAAGCGGTGGGTCGATCTAATGTGAGATAATCCAAACCAACGTCCATCATAAACCCCAGCCTTTCGTTTATCTCCTTTAGAATCTGCTTGGCTATCTGATGCTCCCTGGGTGAAAGTTTCAGCCGGGAAAAGAAATTTCTGGTTTGTTTCACCGATAATTTGGTCAATTCAGCGATATTTAAGTTCCCCACCTTTACAGACAAACTCTCTTTTTTCAATCTTGCTCCATTGCACTCCGGGCAGGGCAGGACTCGCATAAATTTTTCAATCCACTCCCTTACCGCCTCGGATTCGGTTTGTCGGTAGCGTCTTTCTAAATTAGGGATCACCCCTTCAAAGGTACCAAAATATTCCCCTTTTCCTTCTGAATTCTCCCAGCGAAATTTAAGCTCCTTGCGCCCGGTGCCATAAAGGAGGACATCCTTTACTTCGGGTTTCAGCTTATCAAACGGAACATATAAACTAAACTGGTAACAATCAGCCAAACTTTTAAGTTGATGGTAATACCAGCTTCCGATGGGGTTTCCCCAGGGGGAGACCGCACCTTGGGCTATGGAGATGTTGGGGTTAGGTGCCACCAAATCAGGATCGATCTCCATCTTTGTCCCTAAACCACTGCAGGTGGGGCAGGCGCCGAAGGGGCTGTTGAAGGAAAACATCCGGGGAGAAAGCTCCTCGTAACTTATCCCGCAATGGACACAGGCATAATGCTCAGAGAATAAAAGCTCCTCTCCTATGGATCCTCCGGATTTGCCCACCACATTTACCACCACAATCCCTGAGCCTAATTTAAGAGCTGTCTCCAGAGAGTCTGCCAATCTCTTGGCGATCTTCTTTTCCACCACCAGCCTATCCACCACCACCTCAATATTATGTTTTTTATACTTCTCTAATTTTATCTCCCCCTCGACCTCTATGATCTTTCCATCCACCCTTGCCCGAACGAATCCTTCTTTTTTGATCTGATCAAAAATCTCCCTATACTCTCCTTTTCTCCCTTTGACCAGAGGAGCTAAGATCTGAATTTTGCGTCCCTTCGGAAGGGACATCACCAAATCCACTACCTGCTCCACGGTCTGTTGAGAGATTCTTTTTCCACATCTATAACAGTAAGGTGTTCCTATGCGGGCATATAAAAGCCGTAGGTAATCATATATCTCGGTTACGGTCCCTACGGTAGAGCGTGGATTTCTGGCGGAGCTTCTCTGTTCGATGGAGACGGCGGGGGAAAGTCCCTCGATGAAATCAACATCCGGCTTTTCCATCATTCCCAAGAATTGCCGAGCGTAGGCGGAAAGAGACTCCACATACCTTCTTTGCCCTTCGGCGTAGATGGTATCAAAAGCCAAAGAGGATTTGCCGGACCCAGATAACCCCGTGATTACCACCAACTTATCTCGAGGTATCTCCAGATCGATATTTTTCAGATTATGTTCTCTTGCCCCTTTGATTCTAATAGATTTCTCTGCCAAGTGACACTCACCTTCCTTCAGTCGCAATCTATCAATATACGAACGTTTTCCCTTTTGGCAAGAAAAGTAATAAAAAAAATGCTATCATAGAGGGATACGCGACAGCCCTGGTATAAGAGTTTTAATCCCGCTCCGATAGGGTGGGGGTTGCACCTCATTTGAGTCAACTGACCCTACCTTTACTTACGGACAGGCGTGCACGGACGTCCAGGCGGAGACACGTCCATGTGCCCCCGACATGCGCCCGTATGGGCGTCTGGACAACCCCTATCCCAACGACAACTCACCCCCATTCCCCCTCTCTTGAGAAGAGAGGGGTTCACCCTGAAGGGGATTAAAGGGGGTGAGTCTGCAATGCAGGTCGCATAAATGCGACCGCTACGTTGTGGGTGCCTTCCTCACGTGGATATATTGTAAATGAGCCAGTAGCGTCCGAGCTTTGTCTCGGACGAATTTTTTTCAAAAAGCAATAAAAAAAGTGTTGACAAACCAAAGGCGGTATTGTAACTTTAAAAAGTTTGTAGGTGACTTGTGGACGTTAGATTGGAATTATGAGTTTAAATTCTTTTCATAGGAAAAACTTAAAAACCACTAACCGATGAGGTGAAAAATGAAGAATCGTTATAGTCTCGTTCTTTTATTTTCATTGTTGTTTCTTCTTTTTGGGGAGGGCTCTGTCTTTGGAGGTGGCGGTTTTGCCCTTCCGGGAGTTGGCTCTAAAGCGCTCAGCATGGGAGGTGCTTTCAGAGGATTAGCTGACGACTGGAGCGCCTCCTTCTGGAACCCAGCCGGACTTGCCTTTTTGTCCAAATCCGAATTCAGCTCTGATTTTTATACTTTTAATTTTCGTCCCGAATACACGGCTAAAGTTGAGTTTGCTCAAGGTGGATATATTTACTCAGTGGGATACCAAAATGCCACCTTTTATCCGGAGGATCGAGTCCTTTTCCTTCCGAGTTTTTCAGGCTTTTACAAATTTACCCAGCTGGAGGGTTTTTCCGGAGGGATCGCCTTTTTCGTCCCTTACAAGCTCCAATCCAAGTGGGATATTTATATACCTCCGGACGAGTATCTCAACACCGTGCCTTATCCCAAATTTGACCACGAGACCAATATACTTATCTGGGATCTTCATCCCAGCGTGGCGAAGGATTTTATGGAAGGAAAGCTTTCGTTGGGAGCGGGCTTAAGCATCCAGCGAGCGCATTTTGAACTTAGAAGGATGGTTTTGACTCCTACCATTTATCCTCGACCGTATGAGTATTTCCCGGTGGATTGGTTTATGAAAACCACTGGCTGGGGAGTGGGATTTAACGTCGGGATTCTGTATAAAGCCAGTCCCAAGTTACAATTTGGCTTCGCCTATAGGAGCCCCGTAGATATAGATCTCGAAGGTAGCTTGGATCTGGCGATATATTTTCCCAAAGTCCCTTCCCAGCCGATGCTGGATGGGACCACCAGCAGATATTCTAACGAAAATTTCAAATCTACCCTTCCCCTTCCAGGCGATTTGGGGATTGGTGTAGCCTTCAAACCATTAGAGAGATTAAACCTCACTTTGGATGTCAGTTCTGCCAATTGGTCCCGGTTAGATCAGCTGGATGTGGAGGATTTGTTTGGGGCTTTGCTCCGCAGCGGTGACACCTTGTATTATCTCTGGTATGCAGATAAATCCAAGCTCCTCTTTAAATGGGATGATATTACTAGATTCAGCCTGGGGGGCGAATACCTTTTTGGAGAAAAGCTATATATTAGAGGGGGATACTTTTTTGAAAAATCTCCCATTCCTAATTCCACCTTCACCGTGCTTTTCCCGGATGTGGGAGATAAAAATTGTTTCAATGTGGGGCTCTCTTATCGGTTGAACTCTTTTGAGCTGGGCTACAATTATGAATTGGTTACCCACAAAAAGAGAGAGATACCCAGCCTTATAGATCAGAATCAGGACGGACTGTTTGACAATCTACCTGGAGAATATAAGATGGTTCTGCATTCGTCCTGCTTCTCTTTGACTTATCGTTTTTAGATAGTGGAATGTCTCGAAAATGACGTTGTATTTTAACCTGTCATTGTTAACATTATTATGGTTCAATACTTTCACCATAAAGGAGGAATAAGAAAATGAAAAAGGTGTTTTTTGGACTTTTGTTTTTAGCTTTATTTTTCTTGGTTTTGGTGAGTTGCGAAAAGAGGGAAAATCCCATAAGGACCACTTACCCATTTCACGAACCTTGGTACCTCCAACCTCCAAAAGGAGGATACATCGCTTTGCGAGGTAATATCCTACACAGCCCCTCAAAGACGGCATGGGTTTATTTACCGCCGCAATACGATCCGAAGCGTCACACTGCTCTCCAGTCCGGTTTTGGTTTTCCAGTTTTGTATTTGCTGCATGATTTTGGCGGAGACAATGAGACCTTCTACAATGTCTATAAGGTTCAACAGATAGCCGATCGCCTGATTGCCGAAAAAGAGATTCAAGAGATGATAATTGTTATGCCGGATGGGTCTAATTCTTTAGGGGGAAGCTTCTTTACTAATTCGGATTTAATAGGCGGGTATGAAGATTATATCACAAAGGAGTTAATGCTTATTATTGATACCACATTTCATACAATGGCTAGAAGAGACCCTGACACAAAGAAAATTATTGCGGATAGAAGATATCATGCCATAAGCGGTCACGGCATGGGAGGATATGGTGCCTTCAAGATGGCTTTGGATTATGATACCACCCTCTTTCAGTCGGTGAGTGCCATGAGCCCATTTCTCTCCTTCGAGTCATTCTTGAGCAAAGAGATGATTAAAGAAGTGTTCAGAGAGAATGGTATCCCGGATAACGATTCATCTCTTTCCAGTTATAAGAAAATCAACCCTTGGCCCGATTCTCTTCATCCGGACAAACCCATAACCCAGCTGGTCTTCGCTATGGCCGGTGCTTTCTCCCCTCATGATATTAAAGATACTAATCCTAAGGCTTCTTATTTCTTTGAGCTTCTAAAGGTAGGACAAAGCAGATATGGGGTGGATTTGCCCTTCGATTCCACCAGAAACGTCCCTCCCGGGTCTGAGATTTGGAATAGATGGATGTTTAACCATGATATAAAAACCTTGTTTACCAAGAATCCCCATGGTGGCTTTGGAGCTCTGAAGATATATTTAGATTGCGGGGATCAGGATCAACTGAAGCTTTATGAGGGAGCCCGAGCCTTTGACCAGCTTCTTTCAATGTCCGGAGTAGAACATACTTATGTGGAATATCCCGGTTATGAGAATCATACCGCAGGACATAGCAACTTCATATACGACCGATTCCCGGAGATTTTGAAATTTCACTCTCGGAACTTCCCACCACCTCATTACTATGGATATAAGTAGGCTTTAGGAGGGCTGTCCGAGAGAATTAAAATAATATTAGCCGTTGGTCAGGGGTGACCTCCCAGAGGGGCCTTCGTCACCTCTGACCTTTTGTTTTTGGTTTATACAATGAGTATCTAAAGCCTTCGTAGTTTTTTGGAGCAGATATAAGCCAAAGAAAAAAACATTGTTTTTTGGGAGGTTCGGGTAAAAGCGAGGAGAGTTGTATGGATACACACGCATAACTTATTGATTAACATTATATTAGTCCAAAAAGAGGAAGTTAGGCTAAAGTCTTGAGAAAAAATTGGTCACATCAGTAAATCTTTCTTGACAAAGATGGAAATGTTTGATATAATAACATAAGTGGAGGAGTCGAAAAATATATATAGAGAAAGGGGGTTTGAGATGAGATGACCAATGTGATAATTCGGAATGATGAGACCTTCGAAAAAGCTTTGCGCAGATTTAATAAATCTTGTGAGAAGTCTGGCATCATAGCCGACATCCGGAAGCATCAACATTTTGAGAAGCCATCCGAGCGCCGTAAGCGGAAGCAAGCGGCGGCCAGAAGAAAAAATCGGCGAAGAGAGGAATTTTAATTCATGTCCACAGAAGATAAATCCAGCCATAGTGCGTCCCTTAAAGACAAAATTACGGAGGACATGAAGAGGGCTTTAGTAGCCAAGGATAAAGTCAGATTAAGCGTGATCCGGCTTTTGAAATCGGAGATCAGATATAAGGAGATTGAAAAGGGCTCTGAGCTTTCGGAGGAAGAGGTGATTTCGGTTTTGTCCTCGTCGATTAAAAGGCATAAAGACTCCATAGAGCAGTTTGAAAAAGGTGGAAGGGAGGATCTGTCCGCGCAAGAAAAGGCAGAGTTGGAGATAATCTGGCAATATATGCCGAAGCAGTTAGAGGAGGATGAGCTTTCTCAGATTGTAGATGAAGCGATAAAAGAGGCGGGTGGTTTGAGTCCCTCCGATTTAGGCAAGGTGATGAAGATGGTCATGCCTAAAGTGAAAGGCAGAGCGGATGGGAAGAGGGTCAATGAGCTGGTCTCTTCTAAGCTTCAGTCAATCTCACAGTGAGTATTTGCTAAAAGGACGAAAGACCCATCTGGAGGAAAGATTATGTGACTTGAGGCAAACAGATTCCTATGAAGGTCCGAAGTCTGGATCCATAGGACATTCACATTTTTTGCACATCATTTTTCCGTGCAAAATGAGATTCTTCCAAAAACACGAAAAGTTTGAGTAAGGCTACCCCGCCTATGGCGGGGTTGTCTTTTTATATCCGAATTCGCCATTGGCTTTATTTATTCGCTATTTAATAAAGCTAAACAGTAAAGTGGAGGGGAGAAAAAATGAACGTATTTGATTTTGTCTTTTTGGGACTTTTGTTGGTAGCACTGTTCATTGGCTCCAGAAGGGGATTTTTCAGCGGAGTTATGGGGGTCTTGGGACTCGTCTGTGGGATAATCTTTACGGTCAATTATGTGGACTGGACCACCCAGAAGGTTCTTTCCCATATGAAGGTCTCCACCATCATGGTGGCTTTCGTAAGTTTTATTGTGATCTTCGTTTTGGTTTACATTGGGGCGAAGCTGTTAGGGTATATATTTTACAAAGTAGCCTCCCTTAAGCCGTTGGGAAATGTGGACAAGGTGGGAGGGGCACTGATGGGAGTTTTTCAAGGCTGGATCCTTTTGGGCTTCATTTTTTTTCTCTTTGTGTTTTTGCCCTTTCCAGATTCTTTTGTGGCGGGGCTGGATAATTCTTTTTTTGGACCCGGCATGAGGGGAAGCGTGGCTCTGATATATGAGGAATCAGCCAGCCTTCACCCCCAAAGTGGCTCCTTGGTAGAGAAGATTAAGTCTGCCTTGATGACTAAACCCAACGAAAATGCCCCGGGTCTTGGGGGGTCTTCCTCCGGAAGTTCAAGGGCGGAAAGAATAATCCAAGCCATGGAGAATTATTTTAAGAAATAAATAAAAAATAAAAAGTTAGAAAGTTAGAAGGTTAGCAGGTTAGAAAGTTAACACCTTTAACCTGGGGGGAGGGTTTTTCGTCCCTGAGGGAAATTTTATCCTAAAGGCTTGTCGATGGATGAGCATACTTTAAAAGTTTTAGAATTCTCGAGTTGCGTCGGGATATGTGTATGCATCTTCGATTGTTATCCCGACGCTAATTCGAAAGCATCGGGACTACAAAGTCCCGATGCAACAGAGAACTCTTATTGGATTTAGACACAAATGGATGAACATACTTTAAGGGTTTTAGAATTCGATAAGATAAGAAAGATGCTTTCTTCCCGCTGTCTTTCCGATTGGGGTAAGGAACTTTCTCTTTCCATCTCTCCTTCCAAAGACAAGGAAGCCATCGAAAAAGAAATAAGGGAGACCACAGAGCTAAAGGAGATTCTATTATATGAAGAGAGATTCCCTCTTTCGACCATGAAAGATATTCGGGAGTCTTTGAAAAAGGCGGAAGTTGAGGGGGTCTATCTAGAGCCCAAAGAACTATTAAATATCGGAGAAATTCTGGCGATCTGTGGGGCGCTTTTAAAATTCATAAAATCTAAAGAAGAAAAATATCCTCACATCTTTGGGTTGATCTCACAGATGAGGAGCTTCGATCAAATACTATCTGCCATAAATTCAGCAGTGGATCAGTCCGGGGAGATAAAGGATACCGCCTCGGGCAAACTTTCGGATATTCGCCATCAGAAAAAGACAGTGAGGAACAGGTTATTGGACAAGCTGGAGTCGATGATCGGGGCGCGAAAAATAAAAGGTCCACGGCAGGATGACATCATCACCATAAGGGATGGAAGATATGTGATACCCATGGACGAGGCGGAGTTTTACCAACAAAGGGGGATCGTGCATGACAAGTCCAAAAGCGGAGCCACCCTCTTTGTCGAGCCTTTGGCAGTGGTGGGTTTGAATAATCAATTGAGAGAGCTAACCCTAGAGGAAGAGAAGGAGATTGAAAAGATTTTAAAAGAGATCACCAGCAAGATTCGAATGGAAGTGAGAGACTTAGAAATAACGGTGAGGGCTTTGCAGAGGTTAGATTTTATTTATGCCAAAGCCAGGCTCTCTTTTGACTATGATGGCAATCCTCCACTCTTGAATGAACAGGGCTATATCAATTTAATTGAAGCCCGGCATCCCCTACTTACCGTTTCTGGTGACCCGTTTCTTTTGACTCATAAAAAAGAAGAGGAAAAGAAAGCGACCGGAAACGAGACCAAAAGAAATGTAGTTCCTCTTTCAATAAGTTTAGGTAAAGATTATACTGCTTTGATCATTACCGGTCCCAATACCGGGGGAAAAACTGTGGCTTTGAAAACCGTGGGTCTTTTGACCCTGATGGCTCTTTCCGGACTTCATATACCGGTCAAGCCTTACTCTGAGATTTGCGTTTTTAAAAAGATATATGCGGATATCGGGGACGAACAATCAATCGAGATGTCCATTTCCACCTTTTCCTCCCATATGACCCAGATCAAAAAAGCGGTGGAAGATGCCGACTCGGAAACTTTGATCTTATTAGATGAGTTAGGTGGAGGAACTGATCCCAAGGAGGGGGTGGCTTTGGGTGAGGCCATTATAGACCAATTGACCAAAAAAGAAGCCAAACTGATTGCCACCACCCATCACGGGGCATTAAAAATCTTAGCTTCCGAATATCCTCAAATAAGGAATGCCTCTTTAGAATTTGATAAGGAGACCTTAACCCCGACTTACCGCTTTCAAATCGGCTACCCGGGCTCAAGCTACGCCATAGAGATCGCCCAGAGATTGGGAATGCCCCCAGATATAATCGAAAAAGCTTTTAAGCTTTTGGGAAGCAAGGAGAGGGATTTGGGACTTCTTCTGGAGAGCTTGGAAAAGGATTTAAAAACGGTGCGAGAGAACCGAAAGGCTTTAGATGAAAAGATGAAGGCTTCCGAAGAACTGGTGAGCCTTTATAAAGACAAGCTGGAAAAATTGGAATCCAGCGAAAAGGATTTAAAGACTAAAGCTTTGAAAGAATCAAAACAGATGGTGGAAGCCACCAAAGTGGAGCTGGAAAGGCTTGTAGCTCAGATTAGAAAAACTCAGGCTGAAAAGCAGGTGGTAAAAGAAGCCCATCATCTCTTAGAGGAGAAAAAGATTTCGCTTGCCAAAGAGTTAGAGAAATTTGAGGAAAAGGTCGCCAAAAAGTTGGGAATCGTCCAGCCCGGCGATGCGGTCTGGATAGAGCCCTTGGGCATCAAAGGGGACGTTGTGGAAAAAGATGCGCACTCCGGAAAAATTAAAGTTTTAGTGGGAAACATAACTTATACTGTGGAAGAGAGTGAGCTTACCCGAATCGAGGATGCGGAAAAGGTTGAGGCTGAATCAGAGTATGTAGGAACTTCCTACACCGTTCCGTATGTTTCTCCGGAGATTGACTTGAGGGGGCTTTTGGCAGAGGAAGCTTTTGATGTGGTGGATAAATATCTGGATAATGCTTATTTAGCTGGTCTTTCGCAAGTCTGCCTCATTCACGGCAAAGGGACTGGTGCTCTGCGAAAAAAAATCGGCGAATTTTTGTCCCACCATCATCGGGTAGAGGAGTTCAGATTAGGCGAATACAACGAAGGCGGCCCCGGTGTCACTATAGTAAGGCTGAAAGAATGAAAGAGTCCCCTGGATCGGGCGGGGGTTCAACCCCCGCCCGAACATAGAAGGGGGGGTTGGTAGCCGCAGACTTTCAGTCTGCGGGGTGGGGAATCGAAAAAATGGGGAAACTTCCCCCTCTCTTTTCACTTGACTTCTTGAAGCTAAGTTTTATTTTGCGATATCGAAATTGTCAAAAAGTTTTGACTACGGAGAATCGAGGTAGAAACGATGAACCAAATTGTAAATGGAGTCCTTACCATTGTGAGCGGGCTCAGACAGAAAGAACGTCGGGAGTTTTTTGCCCGATTGGTTACCTCAGGGATATTGACTCAAGATGAGCAGGATATATTAGTAATTGAATCACGCAGAAAAGCTCCCACCCGCCCTTTGGATGAATTTATAAAAGAGATGAAGAAGAAAGGGCGTCTTTAGTGACCTGGACGGTTGAGCTCAACGCTCATGCATAGCGGGAATTAGAAAGACTTCCTGACTCTGTGTTGAGCCGGATAACCCAAAAGCTTGTTCTTCTGAAGTCTGGTCCATTCCCGCACGGGAGCAAGAAACTGAAGGAACATACCGGCTACAGGTTGAGGATCGGTGATTATAGAGTGCTATACGAAGTGGATAAAAAGGCCCGAAAGGTTATAATCTATGCCATCGGACATCGAAAAGAGGTCTACCGATAAGTTTGGTTTTCCTCCTTACGCGGGATGTTCTTCACCAGCCGTTTCTTGTGCTCTCGCTGGATGTCCCAGACGAGTCTTCCTCATCGAGCATAAATTCGCCCAGTAAATTGGGTCTCTTGATTCAAATGAACAACTACAAGTTATCACGATCATCCGATCCCAAATAATTTTTTTCTTCCTTCGATAGTTTTTTCTTGCTTTTTGCTAATCTTTAAGTTATTCTCCAATAAAATACGACAAGAACTTTAGGTTTATGGTTTTGACCTTGAACCTTTCACCTTTGACCTGCTTTTATTGGAGGTGCCCGATGCACAAAAAAATCCTAACAATTTTGTTCTTCGTCCTTTTTGCTGTGCCCCAAAGCGCATGGTTTTGGGGGGCTGAGTCTTGTTTTGCCCAAGTCGACACCGCTTGGGTAAGAACATACAACGGACCCGGAAACGGGAACGATGGTGCCCGTGCAATAGCCGTAGATCGTTCTGGTAATGTCTATGTAACCGGATATAGTTACGGTGGGACATCCTATGACGATGCCACCATAAAGTATTATCCGAATGGAGATACTGCCTGGCTGAGAAGATACAACGGACCGGTGGTAAGTTGGTATGATGAGGCTTTTGCCATAGCGGTAGATGATTCTGGCAATGTCTATGTGACCGGAGGGAATTGCTGGAGTGGGATGTACCCTGACTATGCCACCATCAAGTATTATCCCAATGGAGGTATCGCCTGGGTGAGAAGATACAACGGACCGGGAAATTACGATGATGTGGCTCAAGCCATAGCGGTAGATGGTTCTGGCAATGTCTATGTGACCGGATATTGTTACGATGACAGTGGGACGACCTCTGACTATGCCACCATAAAGTATTATCCTAATGGAGATGCTGCATGGGTGAGAAGATACAACGGGCCGGAAAACGGGGACGATGGTGCCCGTGCAATAGCCGTAGATCGTTCTGGCAACGTCTATGTGACCGGATTCAGTCTCGCCAGTAGTTGGCCGGACTATGACTATGCCACCATAAAGTATTACCCCAGCGGAGATCCTGCTTGGGTGAGAACGTACAATGGACCCGGAAACTCCACTGATGAAGCCGTTGCCATAGCAGTAGATGAATCTGGCAATGTCTATGTAACCGGAAGAAGCAAGGGGAGCGGGTCAGAGGATGACTATGCCACTATAAAGTATGATGCAAATGGGAATCAGCTTTGGGTGAGAAGATACAACGGACCGGGAAACTACCAGGATAGGGCTTATGCCATAGCCGTAGATGATTCCGGGAATGTCTATGTGACGGGATATAGTTATGGCAATGGGACAAGTGCCGACTATGGTACTATAAAGTATGACCAAAACGGGAATCAACTATGGGCGACAAGATACAACGGACCGGAAAATCCTGATGACCGGGCTTATGACATAACCGTAGATGGTTCTAACAATGTTTATGTAACCGGACAGAGTGGAGGAGACTATGCCACCATAAAGTATGTGCAGAGAGGCGATCTTGCCGTTACAGGTATAGACTTAATTCAAGTGACACAAGATGCTCATGAGTTTATCATGAACAAAAAGACGGTTGCGTGTGTGCATGTAACAAGCTCTTTTACCGAGCAAACACTAGCAGATATTCAGATTACATATGACTTCGGACAAACCTATGTAGAAAGGGGGCCATACGGTAATGGGGTGCCCATACAGCCCGGTGAGAATAGAGTATATATTCCAGGAGGACCGGTATTTCATGACTCCGGATCAACTGATGCTTGGGTAGGTGCTGGAAATCCACCTTGGCTTAATTGGACTAATGCAGGAATTGATGATAACATTAGGGCAATAGTCGATCCCGATAGCGAAGTTGCTGAATCTCATGAATCAAATAATGAGGTTATCATCAGTGAGTATTTTGTGGGCTCCATTGATTTTAGAGTACTTGTTGTTCCAGTCTATTTCCCAGATGAAGGGGAACAGCCTTATGATTTGAGCATGGGCGACCAACAGGGATTCCTTTTGAGAACCTATCCTTTGGCTGAAAATCGTTTTACTTGGAACTCAATACGGGCTAGATCCTTTAGCGGGCATCCAGATGTTACAGATGAAAACCATTTTTTCACCTGGCTTTATAATAATGTGGTTGAGCCGTTGGTTAGAGAAGCACGTTCAAGGAATTATCAAAGGGTAGTGGTTGTACTTCCTCAGAGTTGGGAAAGTGTCTTGGGTGGCATAATTGGATATGCTATAGGAATGCTTCGAAATCCTGTCGTTCAATCCCCAGTTGTTGTGCTTAATGTTAATAATGAGGGGTTGGTCGCTCATGAAATTGGACATACTCATTGGCTTTGGCATCCACATGACATTGGTCCTCCCGTGTACGATGCCCAACGTTTTTGGGTTGAAAACAGGGATTATGAAGACATGTGCAACGCTTTCATGAGCTACCGTCCCCCGCCTCTTTGGGTTGATTCGGGCCGGTATGATAGCGATCCCAAAACCTGGAATGCCACTTATGGAGTATGGGTATGGAATCTTTTCGACCAGTTTAAGTCGCCAGCAGGAAAAATAGCAGGAAAAAGTCAAGAGGTGGTTGTATTGGGTGGTATAATATATGAAAATGGAACAGTTGTAGGTGGAGAACCATGGTACCTTTTACCAGAGGGAGAGCCTAATATCTCTCTTAGTGATACTGGCGATTATTTCATAGTGTTGTGCGATAACGGGCACAATGAGTTAACTAGATTTGGCTTCAATGTAAGTTTTGACTATTGGCTATATGAAGGTGAAGACCTTGTCCTCGTGCATACGAACTCAGCTGTATTCTCTTTTAATGTTCCCTATGTGTCAGGAGCTAAATACATAGAAGTTTGGGATGCCAACAATAATGTGGTGTTGAGTAAGACAGTTAGTGCACATTCGCCAACCGTGGGAGTCATCTATCCAAATGGGGGCGAAATCCTAACGATTGGGGAAGAGGATACGCTGGTATGGGAAGCGAATGATATAGACGGGGACTCTTTGTTTTACAGTGTGGATTACAATGTAGACGGGGGAAACTGGGTCCCGATAGACTGGGATTTAACTGAACAACAGTATACGTGGAATACATCAAGTCTTACTCCTGGGGAGAATTATAGAATCCGCGTCATGGCCAACGATGGTGTCAACATTGCGGTAGACAGCTCAGATGCTCCATTTAGTCTCACACTTGGTTACCTCCGTGGCGATGCCAATGGAGATGGGTTGATAAATTCAGCTGACGTAGCGTATCTGATAAATTATCTCTTCGTGGGTGGACCTGCGCCTCAGCCTTGGCAGGCGGGGGACGCCAACTGCGATGGTAAAGTAAATAGTGCCGATGTAGCCTATATAATCAACTATTTGTTTGTAGGCGGACCAGCGCCGGGCTGTTGAAAACAGGTCAAAGGCGGAAGGTGAAAGGTTTTAGTGAAAGATTATGGGTAGAGAACTCGTAGCGCCCGAGCTTTGTCTCGGGCGTTCGTTTTTTTTCGTCCGACAGAAACGTCGGACGCTACATCCAAATATGCAAAATACGTAGCGCCCCGCCTTTGGCGGGGGACCCGCAATGACAATGTAGAATTTCTTAGTGCGTTTGTTATAGCTTTTTTTATTTGAGTATAGTTTTATGATAAATCGACGACTGATATTTATTCTAATGGCGCTCTCTGTAGCCATTCCCCTGATTTTTAAAATCGGATTTCCGAACAAGGTTACCCCGGAGGTGAGGAAAGTTTACCAACAGATAGATCAATTGGATTCCGGATCAGTGGTTTTGATCTCATTCGATCACGAAGCCTCCTCTCTTCCTGAGGTAAAGCCGATGGCGGTGGCAATACTTAGGCATTGCTTTTCCAAAAACCTGAAAGTAATAGGATTGGCACTTTTGGCTGAAGGGACCGTCATCGGAGATGGAATTTTAAGAGAAGTAGCTAAAGAATACCATAAGGAATATGGCATAGATTATCTCTTTTTAGGCTTTCGTCCACAGTCTCAAGCGGCTATTTTAGGCATGGGTGAGGATATAAAGAGGGTCTTTCCGCAGGATTATAAAAATATTTCTCTGGACCAAATTCCAATCATGGTGAACATAAAAAATTATCAGGATATTTCTTTGATAATTTCGGTGGCGGATGGCGATATGCCCAGCTATTGGGTCGACTATGCAGTTTCTCGTTACCACAAAAAGGTGGCAACCGCAGTAACCGCGGCGATGGCAACCAGTTTCTATCCTTTTCTTGCATCCGGTCAGATTGTAGGGCTTTTGGGCGGACTCAAAGGCGCCGCCGAATACGAGATTTTGATTAAAAAACCGGGCATGGGTCAAAAAGGAATGGATGCCCAATCCATAAGCCACCTGGTTATCATTCTACTTGTGATTTTAGGAAACGCAACTTATTTCTTGAAAAGATAGTCCGCAGTCCTTCGACTTCGCTCAGGACAAGTCGGCTGTCCGCCGCAAATCAATTTTCAAAAGGTCTTTGCGGCGGACGGCGGACCGTGGACTGCGGACGAGAATGTAGCGTCCGAAACAGAAACGAGCTCAAGGAGTTAATGAAAAAAACATTTTCAAAACCTCACCCCCTATCTCCCTCTCCATCCCGCCAAAGGCGGGAGAGAGGGGTTCACCCTGAAGGGATTCACCCTGAAGGGGAACAAAGGGGGAGAGGTAAGAAGACTTAATTTTACCCTTTGTGGCAAATCAAACCCATGTACTCGTATGTGTCCATGAGCACATGCATGTGGAGATCAGCAACTCTTACGAGCTGTCAGATCAGGGGATCTGACAGCTCACTAAAAATAATAAACCTGAGAATAGCCAATTTTTTTGGAGGAAAGATGCATTCCTTAAGGGTAGGGTTGGCACAGATAAACTGCACCGTAGGGGATTTAGAGGGGAACACTAAAAAGATAATCCAGTATTTGGATAAAGCAAAAAAGAGAGGGGTGGAGCTGATCTGTTTTCCGGAGCTTTCAATCACCGGATATCCTCCCGAAGATTTACTCCTCAAACCTCAGTTTATTGAGGATAATCTTAAAGCTTTAAAGAGGATAATTCCAAAGACTGAAGGTTTAACTGCAGTGGCTGGATTTGTGGATAGAAATGGAGAAGTTTACAATGCCGCAGCGGTTATCCATAATAAAAAGCTGGCGGGAGTTTATCATAAAATAAACCTTCCCAATTATGGAGTCTTTGATGAATACCGCTATTTTCAGTCCGGAGAGAAGGTCTCGGCCTATCAATTAGGGGATCTGGTCTTCGGGGTGAACATTTGTGAAGATATTTGGTACCCGGAAGGACCCGCAAAAGCTCAGGCTTTGATTGGAGAAGCCCTTCTGGTAGTCAATATCAACGCCTCCCCCTATCATATGGGCAAATGGAAAGAAAGAGAAAAGATGCTTTCCACTCGGGCCGTTGATAATCGGGTCTTTATCTTATATAACAATTTGGTGGGGGGACAAGATGAGCTGGTCTTCGATGGAATGGGAATGATCTTTAATCCCCAGGGTGAAACCATCCTCCGGGGTAAGCAGTTTGAAGAGGAGCTCATAATAGCAGATCTGGACTTAGATGAGGTCTTCCGAGCCAGGCTCCATGATCCTAAATGGAGAAACGAAAAAGAAAAGTTCAAATCTGAAACCATCAATAAATCAATTATCGCTAAGAAAATTCCTAAAAGGAAAAAACCAAAACTCAAAAGAATCAATCCAGAACCTCTATCCCCCATAGCCGAAGTCTATAAGGCATTGGTCCTGGGAACCAAAGATTACCTTGGCAAAAATGGATTTTCCAAGGCGGTCTTAGGGTTGAGCGGGGGGATTGATTCTGCCTTAGTAGCGGTAATCGCCAAAGATGCCTTAGGAAAAGAAAATGTAATCTCGATCTTTATGCCCTCTCAATTTACCTCCAAGCGGAGTTATGAAGATGCCAGAAAATTAACCCTGAATTTAGGGACAAGGTTTATTGATCTGCCCATATCCAAGATCTTAGAAACCTACCTGTTGACTTTATCTCTTGAGTTCAAAGGGAAAAAACCAGATGTGACTGAGGAAAACCTGCAAGCCCGGATCAGGGGAAATCTTCTCATGGCTCTTTCCAATAAATTTGGCTGGTTGGTCTTGACTACCGGGAACAAAAGTGAGTTAGCCATGGGATATTCTACTTTATATGGGGATATGGTCGGAGGTTTTGTGGTGTTAAAGGATATACCCAAGACCTTAGTCTACAAGTTAGCTCGCTATAGAAACTCTTTGGAGAAAAAAGGATTGATCCCTGAAGATATCTTGAAAAGGGAACCTACGGCTGAGCTTAAACCCAATCAAAAGGATACCGATACCCTGCCTCCTTACCCGATCTTGGATCCGATCTTAAAGTATTATGTGGAGGAAGATAAAGGATTCAAAGAGATAAAAGATTTGGGGTTTGATGAAAATACCATTACCAAGGTGATAAAAATGGTAGATAGAAGCGAATATAAAAGAAGACAGGCACCTCCTGGTATAAAGATAACCCCGCGTGCCTTTGGAAAAGATCGGAGGTTGCCAATTACTAATAAATACAAAGGGTTTTAAAATGTCGGTTCTTCTCCCCCGCCTTTGGCGGGGTCGTAATTTTTGATAAGAGAAAGTGTCTTTTTAACTTAAGTGGTATGACATCCTGGAAACTCACCCCCTATCCCCCTCTCTTATTGAGGGTGTGTCACAATCGTGTTTTGACTTTGTAGTCGCCCATTTGGGCGTAAGCTGTTGGAATTCAACAAACGGTTTTCGCAGACTAAAGTCTGCGGCTACAAAAAACAGAATTATGACACAGTCTCCTTCGGGGAGAGGGTAGGTGAGGGGAAGCGAAGGAGAATTAAGTTATGGACGTGGGAACTGCTATCGCCGCTTTTTTAACCTTGTGTATTTTTTCCTTTTTGTACAAGGATAACCCCTTCTACAAATTTGCTGAGCATCTTTTGGTGGGAATATCCGTGGGCTATATTTTAGTGATCGCTTTCAATACCACAGTCACTCCCAAACTGATAAACCCTATTTTCAAAGAGGGCAAATTTGTTTATATTATCCCAGGAATTCTGGGACTTTTTATGTTTGCCCGGTTTTGGAATAAATATGTTTGGCTTTCTCGAATTTCCATTGCTTTGATTATTGGAGCAGGTGCGGGGGTATCCATTCCAGCTACCATTCAGGCGAAGATTTTAGCCCAGATGCAAGATTCTATGACAAATTTTGGGACAATAAACGGAATCATCATATTTGTTGCTCTCGCCACCACCTTAGCTTATTTCTTTTTTTCCAAAGAACATAAAGGCTGGTTCGGGGCGACTGCGAAGGTAGGCACTTGGTTTTTGATGATCTTTTTCGGAGCCACTTTTGGCTATACAGTCATGTCCCGAATTTCTCTTCTGATCGGCAGAATGCAATTTTTGTTGGGCGATTTTTTGCATGTTATTAAGTAAGCGTAGAGTCCCGCAGAGCGGGACTACTCCGGAGTAGCGAGACTTGTCTCGCGTTTTCTGTAAAGACCTCTCCCCCTTAGTCCCCCTCTCCATCCCGCCAAAGGCGGGAGAGAGGGGGAAAAGAAGGGGGTGAGGTAAAAAAACAAGGAGGTGAGCCATGCTAAAACCTCTAAGGATGGTTTTTGGGATGGTGTTGTTACTGTTGTGTGCGGGTTCAGCTTCGGAAATGCTGAGCCCTGTCGAAGTATTTGCCCAGTCTGTTGATACCGCCTGGGTGAGAAGATACAATGGATCCGGAAATGGGGCGGATGAGCCCGCGGGCATAGCTGTGGATGATTCTGGCTATGTCTACGTGAACGGATCGATTAATAACAGCGGATCGAGCGATGACTATGGCACCATAAAGTATTATCCTAATGGAGATACTGCCTGGGTCAGAAGCTACAACGGTCCGGAAAACGGCGACGAGGGGGGTATTGCTATAGCCGTGGATGATTCGGGCTATGTCTATGTCACCGGATATAGTTGGGACAGTGGAACTTTAAATGATTATGCCACCATAAAGTATCGTCCCAATGGAGATACTGCCTGGGTTAGAAGATACAATGGACAGGGAAACTCTTATGATATCGCTTCTGCCATAGCCGCAGATGATTCCGGCTATGTATATGTGACCGGATATAGTGAGGGGAGCGGGACATCTTACGACTATGCCACTATCAAATATACTCCTGAGGGAGATACTGCCTGGGTAAGAACATACAACGGTCCGGCAAACAGCCAAGATTACGCCTCATGTATAGCGGTAGACAGTTCTGGCAATGTCTATGTCATGGGATACAGTTTTGGCAGTGGAACTTTATGGGATTATGCCACCATCAAGTATTATTCCGACGGGGATACCGCCTGGGTGAGAAGATACAACGGTCCTGCCAATGGCAGTGATCAGGCTCGGGCGATGGTAGTAGATAGCTCTGGCAATGTGTATGTCACCGGACAGAGTGGAGGCAGTGGGACATGGGATGATTATGCCACTATAAAGTATCAATCCAATGGAGATACTGCCTGGGTGAGGAGATACGACGGACCAGAAGATAGCACCGATTATGCTTATGCCATAGCCGTAGATGGTTCCGGCAATGTCTATGTGACCGGATATAGCATAGGCAGTGGGTCAGGCAGGG
>Ga0315289_10000591_pt1 | contig 55864 bp, 54 predicted proteins | sample YL17G11_40_MG_FD_203452 | JGI IMG/M metagenome (GOLD analysis project Ga0315289, IMG submission 203452) | Sediment microbial communities from Yellowstone Lake, YNP, Wyoming, USA - YL17G11_40 | ecosystem: Environmental > Aquatic > Freshwater > Lake > Sediment | place: USA: Wyoming | collected...
GATTTCCTGCGCTACGAGTCCTGCGGGAAGTGTACCCCCTGCCGCGAAGGCAACCAGCGGATGTTCGAGATCCTGGACAAGATTTGCGGCGGGCAGGCTACCGAGGCGGACCTGGGATTGCTCGAAGACATCGCCGACACCGTCAAGACCACCTCGCTGTGCGCTCTTGGAAAATCCGCACCCAATCCAGTGCTGTCAACCATACGGTACTTCCGCGGCGAGTACGAGGCCCACATAAAGGACAAGCGGTGCCCCGCTGGCGTCTGCAGGGCGCTGGTTAAGTACTCCATAGACCCGGCGCTTTGCATCTGCTGCGGCCGTTGCGCGAAGGAGTGCCCCGTCAAGTGCATCAGCGGACAGACCGGCAAGGCCCCTGCGAAGGCCACTGCAAAGGACAAGAAGGAAGGCAAAGTGGGAGTGCCTTTCGTCATTGATCAACCTGCATGTGTCAAGTGCGCTACATGCTATGAAGTCTGCCCGGTTGGCGCTGTGAAGAGGACGTAATGGCTGCCGTCAATTTCACCATAGATGGCAAGGCGGTCACCTGCGAGAGGGACTCGTTGCTGCTGGACGTGGCGCTGGCGAACGGGTTCGAGATCCCGACGCTCTGCCACCACCCAGCCATCGAACCTTACGGTGCATGCAGGCTGTGCCTTGTCGAAATAATCCAGGGACGTTGGAGCGGCCTGGAGGCCTCGTGCACGTACCCGGTTAGGGACGACGGCATTGTGGTCCGGACAGACAGCGAGAAGGTGCGTCGCTACCGCCGTCTGAACCTTGAGCTTCTGCTCGGCCGCTGCCCCGAGTCTGAAACCGTCAAGGAAATGGCCCGCAAGCTCGGCATGGAAGAGAGCCGCCTGGCCCCCGTGCGGGAGCCGGGCGAGTGCGTCCTGTGCGGCCTCTGCGTGGCCGTCTGCCAGGACCAGGTCGGCGCCGGGGCCATCGGTTTTGTGGGCAGGGGACACGAACGCCGCGTTGACACGCCGTACGGGGAACCTTCCGAGGTGTGCATAGGATGTGGCGCCTGCGCCGAGGTCTGCCCGACCGGTTGCGTCAGGGCCGTAGACGACCAGGCGAACAAGGTCCGCGAGATAGAGCCGTTCCACACGCGACACCGTCTGGTGCGATGCCCCGAGTGCGGCAAAGGGTATGTGACGGAGAAACACTTGCAGCATCTTGCGAAGCGCCTCGGCGATAAGGCGGGAGTTCTCGAGGGATGTCCGGTCTGTCGCGGAAGGCGTCGCGCGAGCGAGTTGCTGAAAGCATATGAGAAGGTCCTGAATACCAAGTAGGAGGTCCCTGATGTCTCGTGAAGTCTTCAGTGCGGTCATCCGGGGAGCACATCAGTTCGTCAGCGAAGCTGAAGACGCCTGGAAAAAGGCCTTGGACAAACACGGCAGATCGGCCGAATTGCGCTTCCCTGAGACCGCCTTCGCACTGCCGATGATACTGGCGCTGACGGGGCGCAAGGTGCAAAAGCTGGCCGATTGCGAGCCCGTGCTCAAGCACTGCCGTGAGGATCTGCTGCACGATGTGCCGGCCGAGAGGGTCTGGCTGCCCTACCTGGGGCATGGGCTCGATGCGGGCGCTGCCGCGCTGTTCGCCCAGGAGATCCTGTGCGCGATTGACTACCTGAACGGTTACAGGCCGGGCGATGGGTACACCGGCTTCCTGACAGATACCTCCATGCGCGAGGTGGGTATCCAGTTGGTGGACGGCCGCATGCCCGGCTTCGCAGCAATCCTCGGGCCGGCGCCAAACGACGAGGTCGCCGTCAAGACTATCCGGGAGCTCCAGAAGCGCAACATCCTCATCTTCCCGATCGCCAACCGGAACGGCGCGACGCTGAAGCAGCAGCTCGACCGCCAGGGAATTCAGACCGGCTGGGATACGTATATTGTGCCCACCGGCCCTCGCACCCGGGACGCCATCTTCGTGCTGAACTGGGCGGTGCGCAGCGCGCTGACCTTCGGGGGCCTGAAGCCGGGTTACTTCAAAGACATCCTGCAATACTCGCGCGACCGGGTCTTCGCCTTCGGTATCACTTTCGGCCATATATCCGACGATTGGTACGCCACCGGCGCCGGCGCCATCTTGATGGGCTATCCTGTCGTCAGCGACAGCGCCGACACGCCGGAGGTCCGGCCGACAGGCGTGACCACCTACGAAGCCCTCGTCCGTCAGACCGACTACGAGCAACTCGTGCCCACCGGCATCGAGGTGCGCGGCGTGAAGGTCAAGGTCGAGCAGATTGACATACCGGTGGCCTTCGCCGCTGCCTTCGAGGGCGAGCGCGTGCGACGCGAGGACATGCAGGTGGAGTTCGGCGGGAAGAACGCGCGGTGCTGCGAGTACCTGCACATGGCCGACATGGATTCCATTACGGACGGCAGCATCGAAGTGGTAGGGAAGGACATAGACGACGTGCAACCCGGCGCCTCCATGAACCTTGGCATCGAAGTTCTGGTCGCCGGACGTGAGATGCAGGAAGACTTCGAAGGCATCCTCGAGCGCCAGATACACCGCTACATTAACCACGCCCAGGGCGTGATGCACATCGGCCAGCGGCACCTGGTCTGGCTGCGGGTCAGCAAGTCCACCTACCAGCAGGGATTCAGGTTGCACCACTTTGGCAACATCCTTCATGCCAAGCTGCACGACGAATACGGCAAGATCGTGGACAAGGTCGCCGTGCGCATCATCACCGACCAGGGGGCGATAGACAAACTGGTGGCAGCGTCTCAGGCCGCCTGCCGCACTCGCGACCTCCGGCTGGCCGGGCTCAAGGATGAGGACGTGGACCTGTTCTACTCGTGCACGCTCTGCCAGACCTTCGCGCCCAACCACGTCTGCGTAGTGAGCCCTGAACGCCCTGGGCTGTGCGGGGCTTACACGTGGCTCGACTGCAAGGCGGCCTATCAGATCAGCCCCCAGGGCTGCAACCAGCCCATTGCCAAGGGCAAGGCGGTTGACGCTCCCATGGGCGAGTGGGAGGGGGTCACCCAGTTCGTCTACGAGAAATCGAACCGCACAGTGGACCATTACTGCCAGTACTCCCTGATGACCCACCCGATGACGTCCTGCGGTTGCTTTGAGTGCATCGTCTGCATCGTGCCGGAGGCCAACGGCGTGTTGGTTGTGAACCGCGAGTACGGCGCCATGACGCCCATCGGGATGGAGTTCAGCACTCTGGCCGGCCAGGTCGGCGGGGGAGTGCAGACGCCCGGCTTCCTCGGCATCGGCCGGCGCTACATGCTCAGCCGGAAGTTCATCAGTTATGAGGGCGGCTTCGCCAGAATCGTCTGGCTGCCGAAGGAACTGAAGGATGAGATGAAAGACGACTTGCAGGCCACTGCGACGGCCCTCGGCCTGTCCGGTTTCGTGGACAAGATTGCCGACGAGTCCGTTGCGGTGGACGGCAGAGCCCTCCTTGAGTTCCTGGAGAAGGTTGACCACCCCGCCCTCAAGATGCCTTCGCTCCTCGGCATCCCCGGCTCGCGGCGCGACTGAAAGCCGGGAGACGCCGTTCGTGGAAGCGCTTCTGCGCCGGCCGATCTCTGCACACGAACGCGGCGCGGCGGACTGAGACGTTGGCCGTGCCGGCGCTCTGAGCCGGCCGCAACGAACATGGATGGCTGTGCAGCGCACGGGCCGGGCCTGCTTGTGCCCTTTGAGTTCAATCTAAGAGGAGCCGCAACATGGCTTTGACGGGGCTCGACGTCTACAAACTTCTCCCGCGGACCAACTGCGGCGACTGCGGGGTGCCCACGTGCTTGGCGTTCGCGATGAAGGTCGCTGCCAAGCAAGCCGCCCTCGAGCAATGCCCCCACGTCAGCGCCGAATCCCAGGAGCAGCTCGGAGCGGCAACTCAGCCGCCTCAGAAGCTCGTCACCATCGGCACGGGCGACTGGGCCCTCAAGATCGGCAACGAGACCGTCATGTTCCGCCATGACGAAAGGTTCCACAACCCGTGCGGCATCGGCGTGCTGGTCGCCGACACGGACGACGTTGCCGCTAAGGTCGAGAAGGTGCGCGGCCTGTCCTTCGAGCGGATGGGGCAGATCATCGGCGTGAACGTCGTCGCACTGCGTTGCGCCGGAGGGGACGCCGGCAGGTTCAAAGACGCAGCGGCCGCTGTCCACGGCGAGCTCGGCCTGCCGATAGTCCTGATGGCAGACTCGGCGGGCCTTCTTCAGCCGGTCGCCGAGGCCCTGGCCGACGCGCGGCCCCTCCTCTGGGAGCGCAAGGGGCCGTCGGATGAGTTGATCGCGTTCGCAGCGCGGGCGCGGCTCCCCATCATCGTCGAGGGCAGCCTGGAAAAGTGCGACGCGGACGCTCAGAAAGCCAAGCAGGCAGGCGTCCAGGAGATGGTGCTCTGCCCCGGCGAGGTCAGTCCGCCCGACGCGCTCCAGTTCCTCACGATCACGCGACGTGCCGCGCTCAAGCGCACCTACCGGCCTCTGGGCTACCCCGTGTTAGTGTGCGCGCGGTCCCAGGATCCGGCTCAGCTCAGCCTGCAAGCCGAGCAGTACGTGCTGAAGTACGCGGGCATCGTCTTGATGGACATAGACGAGCCGGAGTACGTTCTGCCCGTTCTGGTGGCGCGCCAGGACATCTACATAGACCCGCAGGTGCCTGTCCAGGTTGAGGCGAAGGTCCACGAGGTCAACAGTCCCGCTGAGACCTCCCCGCTCATAGTCACTACGAACTTCTCGCTCACTTACTACAGCGTCCTGAGCGAGGTCGAGGCGAGCCGCGTTCCCGCCCGGATCCTCACGGTGGACACGAAAGGGACGAGCGTCCTGACAGCCTGGGCGGCGGACCAGTTCGGTCCCCAGCAGATCAAGGGCGCCATTGAGAAGGCAGGCGTCTTTAACCAGCTCGGCCTCGGCTACCGCAAGCCCATCATCCCGGGCCTCGTGGCCGTGATCAGTGGGGAACTTTCCGAAGAGCTGGGCACCGAGGTCATCGTGGGCCCCAAAGAGGCAAGCGGACTGGGGCGCTTCCTGAAGAACGAGTGGCCGAAGTTAGTGGGATAGAGCGCGAATGCCGAGGGTAGTTTTCCACCCGTCCGGTGTAACCGTCCACGTGCAGCCGCATACCAGCGTGCTGGATGCGGCCAGGCAGGCCAACGTTCCCATCCGCAACGATTGCGGCGGACAGGGCGTCTGCGGCCGGTGTCAGGTCACCATCAGAAGAGGCCATGCCGTACGCCTCGGAGGCAAGCGCCGGGGCCGGCACGGGCGGGATCTCGCATGCCGCACGCTTGTTGCCGAGGCCGACCTGGAGGTGCTCATCCCCCAGGAAAGCCGCGAACTCGAGCACGAAGTCACCGTCCGCCCGGTTAAGCCCTTCCCCCCCGACTACCCGCCTGCGGGCGCTTTGGTCGAGAGTGTTGTCCTCGACGTGAGCCCTCCCGACCTCAACGATAACGTGGCCGACGGCGAACGGCTCGTCCGCCATCTGCGCAAGTGGCGCCGCGACGAATACCATGTTCCTCTCGCCGTCCTCAGAGACCTGCCGGGCCGGATCCGCGGCGCCGACTGGCGCCCCGAACTCACCCTCTCTCTGGAGCCGTGGGGCAGGAGAGTCCTCCACGTCGGTCCCCCCGCCGGCAAACGTTGCTGCATGGCGGCCGTAGACATCGGCACGACGGCCCTGAAAGCGACGCTGCTGGCTCCGGGCGCGGGCTGGGCGGCCTCGTGCTACAACTCGCAGGTCACGTACGGTCCTGACGTCATCTCCCGCATCATCCATTGCCAGCGGGAGGAGGAACATGGCTGCCGGGAGCTTCAGGAAGTGGTGGTGGCCGACATAAATCGCCTGCTCGATTCCCTGCTGGAACGCAGCGGCCTCGGCCGCAAGGACATCTGGGGCGTTGTGGTGAGCGGCAATACCACTATGATCCACTTCTTTCTCGGCCTCTATCCCGTCTACATCAGGCGCGAGCCCTACGTCGGATGTGCCTATCGGCTGCCGCCTGTCCGGCCCGAGGACGTCGGCGTCCGCATAAACCCCGCCGGGCGCGTGTTCTGCCTTCCGTCGGTCAGCTCCTTCGTCGGCGCCGACATCGTCGCGGGCGTCCTCGCCACTGGTCTGTGCGACCGAGACGTCCCCGCCGCCCTGATAGACCTGGGGACCAATGGGGAGATCGTCATCGGGTGCCAGGATTTCCTTGTCTGCTGCAGCGCATCCGCAGGACCTGCCTTCGAGGGGGCCGGAAGCGCCTCCGGCACTCGCGCTCGCGACGGAGCCGTAGAATCGGTCTGGAGCGACGGCGAAGTGTGCTGGAGAACCATCGGCGATCAACCCCCGCTGGGCATCTGCGGGAGCGGCTACATTGACCTGCTCGCCACGCTTCTGCGCGGAGGGATCGTTGACAAGACCGGCCGTTTCCTGGCCGGCGCTCCCGGCGTACGGGAGGAGGATGGGGAGCTGGAGTTTCTCCTCGTCCCGTCAGAGCGCACCGCCACAGGCCGCGACATCGTTTTGACCCGGGCCGACGTCGGCAACCTCATCCGCGCCAAAGGCGCCATCTACGCAGCCGGCTGCGTACTCCTCAAGAGCCTCGGCATGGACTGGCGCGACATGGATGCCATAATGCTTGCCGGCGGCTTTGGTGAGAGCTTGCACAAAGACAACGCGGTCGCCATCGGCCTGCTCCCCGACGTGCCCCGGGAGCGCATCGAGTTCGTGGGCAACACCTCGCTCCAGGGCGCTGTCATGGCCGCCGAGAACGCGGAAAGCTACTGGAAAGCCGGGGACATCGCGGCTAAGATGACCTACCTTGAGTTGTCCACGCACCCCGACTTCATGGACCAGTTTGTGTCGGCATGTTTCCTTCCGCACACTGATGCGGAGAAGTTCCCGTCGGTCGGGGCGGGGTGAGGGAGTCGCCAAGCGACGAAACTGATCTGAGGCATCTGAGGAGCCCCCAATGCCCATACCTGATGTGAAGGAGAAGTTCAGCGGAGCAATCAATGAGGTCTCCATTGGCGCCACCAGCGCGCAGGGCGGCTCCCGCATCCGCACGGTGGCCATCGGCGGCCAGACCGGCCTGCCTATGCTGGGCTTTGAAGCTTCCTATCCCCATCCCCCGGCCTTCGCCCTGGAGGTCAACACCGCGGGCGTGGACGACTGGCACAAGGAGGCCAGGAAGCACGTGGCCGACGTGGCCCCCCATCTGGAGAAGTGGGCCGCCAAGTGCGAAGAGTGGGGCGCTGATCTGATCTGCCTGGACTTGGCGGCCGCCCACCCCGACCGCGAGGGCCGGAGCCCTGAGAAGTGCGCCGATGACGTGAAACGCGTGCTCGGCGCCTGCGGCTTGCCTCTGATCGTCTGGGGCACGGACGTTGACGAAGCCGACAACAACGTCCTGCCGAAATGCACCCAGGCCGCGGCGGGCGAGAACTGCCTCTTCGGCACCGCCAAAGCGGACAACTATCGCACTCTCGCCGCAAGCTGTCTTGCCGACTCGCACAAGATCATCGCCGAGGCGCCTTCGGACATTAATCTCTCCAAGCAGCTTCACATCCTGCTCAGGGACGTCGGCGTGAACCTGAAGGACATCGTCATGCATCCGACGTGCGGCGCCCTGGGCTTCGGGATGATCTACGTCTACAGCACCGTCGAGCGCGGCCGGATCGCCGCCCTCGGCGGCGACACCCTCATGTGCACGCCGGTCATGGTGAATCTTGGCAAGGAGATCGGCAGGGTCAAAGAAGCAGTCGCGCCCGAAGAGGATATGCCCCAATGGGGCAAGCTCCAGGCGCGCGCGCCCCTCTGGGAATCCGCCACCGCCATCGGCTATCTGGCGGCGGGCGCTGAGCTGTTCGTGATGCGCAACCCCGAGGCCCTTCAGCAAGCCAAGGCAGCGGCCCAGACGATGTGGCCGAAGCCGCAAGCATCTTCCTGACCCGAAAGGAGCTGCCGCATGTTCGTCATCGGCGAACGCATCAACGGGATGTTCAAAGAGGTCAAGAGGGCCATCGAGGAAAGGGACAAGGGGCCCGTTCAGAGCCTCGCCCGCCGTCAACTGGCGGCCGGAGCCGACGCTCTCGACGTCAACGTCGGCCCGACCAAAGGCAAAGCCGTTGACAATATGGTTTGGCTCATGGACACGATCCAGGAGGTCACAGACGCCCCCATCTGCGTAGACACTCCCAAGTTCGACGTCATGACTGCGGCGCTGAAGGCCAGCAGCAATCGCACCATCATAAACTCCACGAAGGCAAGCTCCGTGGAGCTGGACAGATACGTTCCCCTGGCGGTGGAGACAGGCTCCCAACTGATCGCGCTGACGATTGACGAAACGGGCGTTCCGCGGGACGTTGACGGGCGCGTGGCGATGGGTGCCAACATCGTAACCAAGGCGATGGAGCACGGCCTGGAACTCGTGGACCTCTACATTGACCCGGTCATACTGCCCGTCAATGTCGCTCCGAAACAGCCCAAAGCGGTCCTCGGAGCCATCAGCCAGTTGAAAGTCATCTCCGATCCGCCGCCTAACTTCGTCATCGGCCTCTCGAACGTGAGCCAGAGCTGTAAGGAGCGGGCGCTGCTCACCCGCATGTTCCTCTGCATGTCCATCGGCGTGGGCCTCAACGCCGCCATCATGGATGCGCTCGACGCCGAGCTGATGAACGCCGCGATTACGGCTGAGGTCCTCCTCGAGAAACAACTTTACTGCGACGACTACATCGCCGCTTACCTGAGCAACAGGTGAGCTCGCGCCGGCAGGGCGTGGGCATAGGAGGGCGGCATGCTGCTGCCCAAGCAGGACCACTACGAAGTTGCGCTCGGCGCGGCCCTGCGCCGACTTCGCGAGCGTTTGGACGCGGATCGGCTGCGTCTTCTGCGAGCCCGCGTGAGCGGGGACTGCAACACTATAGTCCTCCCGGCCCTCTGCTGGGAGTTCGAGGTGCGGACGGAGCCTTTGGCCATCTCACTTCTGCCCCAACGCTGCCAGGTCTCCATCGTCTGGCAGATACTCGTGCTCGACTACCTCGGCGCAGAGCATCCGGCGCCTCCTGTGCGCTTCGTGTCCTTCGCGGATTTCCCGGATGGGCGCGGGTACCAGAGCGCTTTTGAGGCGCGCGTGATCCGGAGGCTGGATCGCATGCTTGGGCGGGATCCGGGCGCCCTCCCGCGCGCGGCGGAGCGCTTGGGCGCCGTCCCCGTCGGCCGTCTCGCGCATGCTGAGAGCAGCAGCTCCGCGTCGGCCGGCGCGCCGGGTTCGGTGCGCTTGCCGGGTGAAGGCGACGGGCCCGTGCGCTGCATATTCCGATTCTTCCCACTGCTGGAGTTCCAGGTCGTACGGCACCCGGGCGACGGGGACTTCCCGCCGTCCTGCAACATGCTTTTCTCCGACAACCTGCTCAGCATTTTTACCATGGAAGATGGCATTGTGGCCGCTGAACGGCTCGTGTCCGTCATAGAAGGAAAGACGCCGGCCGCCTCTAAACCGGGCTGAGAGTGATGAAGAGGATATACGTCGCCGCCACCGAACAGCACGCCGGCAAGACCACTGTCAGCGTGGGCCTCTACCGGTCGGCGGTGGCCCGCGGATACAAGGCATGCTTCATCAAACCGGTCGGCCAGCGCTACGTGATCGAGGAAGATGAGCAAGTGGACGAGGACGCCGTGCTCTTCAAGCGCGCCCTGTCCGCCCAGGGCGCCATCAAGAACCTCAGCCCGGTCACGGTCCCGCGGGGGTTCACCGAGAGCTACATCTTCCACCGAGACGCCGAAGGAATTCACCGGGCGATCATGGAAGCCGTGCGTGCCATTGAGGTAGGCCATGACGTGACGATTGTCGAGGGCACCGGCCACGCCGGCGTCGGCTCTGTCCTGGACTCTTCGAATGCTCAGGTTGCGAAACTTCTCGACGCCCAGTGCCTCATCGTCACCGGCGGCGGCATCGGGCGTTGCATTGACGAACTGTGCCTTAACCGTGCCCTGTTCGACCGGTTCGGCGTTCCTATAATCGGCGCAGTGATCAACAAGGTCTACGAGGAGAAGTACGACAAGGTGAGCGCTGCCGTACGCCAGGGCCTGGCCAACGTCGGCATGGAATGCCTCGGCTTTATTCCTTATCGCAAGGAGCTCACCTACCCGACGATGATCCAGCTCCAGGAGGAATACGGCCTGGAGGTGCTCTCCGGCAGCGAACACCTGACCAACAAGGTTCAGAACATCATCGTGGCGGCGATGACGCCGCAGAACATGATCAACTACCTGAGCGACGGCAGCCTCGTCGTGGTCCCCGGCGACCGCGTGGACAATATACTGGCGTCCATCAACGCTCACCTCATGACGCAGCGGAGCGCCGCGCCCCAGATAGCCGGCTTGCTCCTCACCGGCGGCTTCATCCCGCACCTGAGCATCATCAACATCCTGTACGAAGTGGACGTGCCGGTGCTCCTGACCGATGACGACACGGCCGCCGCTGCGTTCAAGATGGGCAGCCTTGTGCCGAAGATCACTGCGCGCGACACGGACAAGATCGCTCTGGCCGAGCAGATCATCAAAGAGCACGTGGACCTGGACCGCGTGTTCCAAGCTGTCGGGCTGTCCGGGACGGACACGTAACCAATGGCTAAGATCCTCTATGTGGATGCGGATCCCGCGCGCGTCGCGGCCGTCTGCGCTCTCTTGGGGCAGAACGGCCACGTGGTGACGGCCGCCGGCTCGGCCGAGCGAGCTATGCTCCACGTTGACCGCGAGGGCGGCTTTGAAGTCGTCGTGGCGCACCTCATTCTGCCGAGCATTGACGGCGCCGAGCTCTGCCGCTGGCTCCAGCGCTGGAGTTCCCTGTCGGGCGTGCCCCGGATAGTCTTCACAAGCCCGGGCGTGCACCTTCGGCTGAACCTCCAGGACGGGCTGCCCCGTTGGCTGCCTGCCGACGTGTACATCCACGGGTTGGAGGACATCCACAACTTGGCCGAAGCGGTCGAATGGGTGCTTCACCGGCGCTCGGGCGACGCATAGGCCCTTGCGAAAATCCGCAATGCGTGTCTCACTGACCGTCGCTAACGTGCGAAAGGAGGACTGCAGTGCTGAGTGATCTGGAGATTGCGCAGCAGGCGAAACTGAAGAGGATTGAGGACGTAGCTAAGGAGATCGGCATCAAAAGGGACGAGCTCGAGCTCTTCGGCGACTATAAGGCTAAGGTCAAGCTCGAGATCCTCCAGCGCTTGGCGGACCGCCCGTTAGGGAAGTACATCGACGTCACCGCCATCACGCCCACGCCCCTCGGCGAAGGCAAGACCGTCAGCACCATCGGCGTCACGCAGGCCCTCTGCGCCATCGGCAAACGCGCCTTCGTCTGCATCCGTCAGCCTTCCCTCGGCCCTGTTTTCGGCATCAAGGGCGGCGCGGCCGGCGGCGGCTACAGCCAGATTGTGCCGATGGAGGACCTCAACCTTCACCTCACCGGCGACGTTCATGCCGTCAGCATCGCCCATAACCTTGCTGCCGCCTTCCTCGACAACGCCCTGAAGCGCAAGAACAGGCTGAACATAGACCCTGCAACAATCTCCTGGAACCGGGTCGTGGACCTGAACGACCGCTGGGCGCTCGGAGAAATTGTGGTCGGCCTTGGCGAGGGCTTCGTGCGCAAGAGCGGCTTTGACATCAGCGTCGCCAGCGAACTCATGGCCGTCCTCGGCCTCTCCAAGGACCTCAAAGACCTCCGCGAGCGCGTCGGACGCTGCGTGGTCGGCTACACCTACGACGGCAAGCCGGTTACGTGCGAAGATCTCAAGTGCGCCGGTGCCATGACTGTCCTGCTCAAGGATGCCCTCAAGCCTAACCTCATGCAGACCCTCGAAGGCGGGCCGGCCTTCGTCCACACCGGTCCCTTCGCCAACATCGCCCATGGCAACAGCAGCATCCTTGCCGACATGATCGCGCTCAGGCTGGCCGATTACGTCGTGACCGAAAGCGGCTTCGGTGCGGACATCGGCATGGAGAAGTTCATGGACGTCAAGTGCCGCGTCAGCGGCCTCGTCCCCAACGCCGTGCTGCTGGTCGCCAGCATCCGGGCCCTGAAGATGCACAGCGGCGGCTTCAAAGTCGTCCCGGGCAGACCCCTGCCGGCCGCCCTCGTCAGAGAGAATCCCGACGCCGTCGCCCGCGGCTGCGCAAACCTCGAGAAGCACATCGAAAACGTCAAGCTCTTCGGCATCCCCTGCGTCGTCTGCATCAACCGCTTCCCCGCCGATAAGGACTCCGAGGTTGAGGTCGTCCGCAAGAAAGCCCTCGCCGCTGGCGCAGAGGACGTCGTCACCAGCGAAGTCTGGGCCAAAGGCGGCAAAGGCGGAGTGGCCCTTGCCGAAGCGCTCGTGAAAGCCTGCAATAAGCCTAGCTGCTTCAAGATGCTTTATCGCGACGACGCACCCATCGAGGAAAAGATCGAGACCATTGCCACGAAGGTCTACGGCGCCGACGGCGTCGAGTACGCCCCCCTGGCGCGCGCCAAGATCAAGCAGTTCACCGCGCTCGGCTATGGCAAGCTGCCCATCTGCATGGCGAAGACGCATCTGTCGCTGTCGCACGACCCCGACGTGAAGGGCAGGCCGACCGGCTACAAGTTCCCGATACGGGACATCCGGCCTTCGCTCGGCGCCGGCTTCCTCTATCCGCTCTGCGGCGACATGAGGACGATCCCCGGCCTGCCGACCACGCCGGCCGGAGAGGCGGTGGACATAGATAAAGACGGCAAGGTCGTGGGCCTGTTCTGAGGCCGACAGCGGGCCGTAGCGCATGTTCGGCGCGCCGCCCACCACGCAACAATCGCTGACGCTTGTGGCGGCCAATAGAAGTGCGATGAGGCGGGCGGGACGAGGATTCGGTCTTTGGATTCAGTGCAAGCCCGCCGAGTCGCTGAGGCCCTGCTCGGCAAGCCATCGGGCAATCCACTTGGTATGCAGACTGGCCGCCCTGCGGTGTACTAAGGTGGATTCCGGGTCTCCGTAGCGCCTCGCCAGATCGGCAACATCGGGATACGACGGCGGCTTTCGTGCCGCATACCTGTCGAGGACGGCTGAGAGGCCGTCAGTCTTCAGGTTCCCGAGTTTGACCAGTCCGTGTTCGAAGAGCCAGGGCTTCTCGTACACATCAAACGCGCCGTCAACCACAAGGCGTGCCACCTCGCGCCCGGGGGACGACTTCTCTGTGGGGTGTGAGGTATCGCAAGAGTCCAGCATTCGGGCGGTCAAGAAGGCTTCAGTGTACTGCTCAAGCAGGCCGCCCCAGCGTTCTTCCAGGTGGTGCCTGACCGGCTCCAGGTCAGACAGCCGCGGACGAAGCGTCTCCTCGTAAATGTGCGACCGATGATTGGCGACGAAGGCCGGTACGCTTACAGAGACGCCTGCCTCGCGGCCCGTATTGGCGCCGGCGGCGCCGGTCTGCTCCAAGAGGGGACCAAGGTTCGCCACGTTGCGACGGTCCAGGAATATGTTGAAGTACTTGGCAAGGCCGACCTGATCGCACAGCCGTGCCGCCTCCCAAATGTCCTCGTACGCTCCTCGGCGGCAGACGAACCAGTCATGGTGAAGCTCCAGGCCGTGAAGCGTGAATGAGAGCCTGTCCATGCCGAAGTCGCGCAGCCGCCTCAGCATGCCTTCGGGCTCCGCCGCACGCGCAACTCCGTAGCCGTTCGTTGCCAGCGTGTCCCACGTGGCTTCAGGGTCGTTTGAGAACTCCCTGCACTGCTCCAGCAACGTGACGAAGTCCGGGTGAGCCGTAACCTCGTGATACACAAAGGGCGAGAACGTGTCTGCGACGCTCCTGAACTGTTCGAGCACCGACCTGGCATCGGCCGCGCTCATCAACTCACCGCAGGGAGGATGTCCGTCGTCCTTGCAGTGGCGGCAAGCGTTTGGACAGCCCGCGATATGAAGCTCCAGGCCAATAAACTCAAGCCGTAACACCCGTTTCGTCTCCGTCCGGAATTGTCAGGGCACCTCACAGTTCAAACGGGCCGGTGGGTCGGTAGCGGCTGGCCACATACAGCGGGAAGCCCTTCGCCCAGATGCGCCGGTGCGTCCTCAAGGCTACCGCGGGATCGTTGTTCGTCTCGGACAGGTGCGCCAGGCACGCCCATCTCAGACGGCCCCCCGCGCAGGCGCGCATGAGAGCGGCGGATTCCTCGTTCGAGATATGCCCGTGGGGGCTGCGAATGCGATCTTTGAGAAACGGCGGGTAAGGCCCTGACGCCAACATGTCATCGTCATAATTACTCTCGATGAACACGCCGTCCAACGAGGCGACGACCTCCTGCAAGCCTTTGAACACATGCCCTAAGTCAGTCAATATGCCGAGCCGTTTTCTTCCTGTTGTCACCACAAAAGCCACACTCTCCGCACCATCGTGGGGCGTTGGAAACGTCTGGACACGGACGCCGCGGAATGCGAGCGTGTCGCCTCCCTCGAAGGAGTGCACGCGGGTCAGGCGACCGATACGCATCGCCGACTCGTCCAGCGTTCCCCGCGTTGCATAGAGGGGAATGCCATACATGCGATGCAAGACGCCGGCACAGCGCGCGTGGTCGGCATGGTCATGCGATATGATCAGGGCGTCCACGTGGCGGATGTCCCGGCCGTGTCGCCAAAGCCGATCACGCGTCTCCCTTCCCGTAAGGCCAGCGTCGAAGAGCAGCTTGACCCCGCCCGCATCCACGTAAATGCAGTTGCCGCTGCTGCCGGATTGAAGCGAGATCGCAATCATGGCCGGGCTATATGGGTTCGGCAGGTGGACGAACGCCTTCCCGCCTTGCTATGGCAATTATACTCTTTGCAGAAGCCCTTTGCCTTGTCCCTCCCCGGTGGTGGTTAGCCCGACGCGCTCATATCCCCTTCTTGTAAGCCCTTCGCAGACATACAGTTGCGTCGTGCGTCGGCTCGCTTCATGCTGTCGTGGCCGGAACCTTTCTTTGTCTGTCCTCGGTGCCCTGGGCGCCTCCGTGGTAAGATTTTTCGCTTTTTGAACGCGAAGGGCCAAATGTGCCCAAAACGGAATCTTCGGACTTTAGGGTCTTTTCGGGCCAAATAGGTCCAAACCGGACACACGATTTTTCAAGAACGTGTATAATCGCCGCGGTCTGGGTGAAAGTTCCTGCGGAGCTGACGGAGGCTGACATGACGGTTTACCCGGAACTTCATAACGCCCGCGCCGTTGTGCGGGATTCCCACGGGCGCGGTCTGCCCGTGGATGCCATTGCCCAGACGCTTACCTCGTCCGTCATGTCACCCTCCGGTGGCGTGAAGCTGACCAATGCTGAAGCGACGTCGCGCTGGACTTGGAACGGGTGCCACGCCCAATCCGTCCTGAGCCTGCCCGCCCTGAGCTTGTCGAGGTGGTCGAAGGGCGAATGGCCCGTACGTCTGTTGTCGCGCGCGTCAGCCGTGCCCATCAACACACAGAGTACCCGCCGTGTGCTGCGACGGCCTGCCGGGCCTTCAAACAACCATGCCCAGACAGCGAAGGCCCGGTTGGCGCCAGCTTGTGGGTTTTCAAAAGCTCGCCCCTTTTCTGAGAGGAGGTAAAGCGACCTTAGACTGACCTGACTTGCGCAAGATGCGTTCTGCGTTCAGCTATAGTGTGCCGTTTGGATTCGTCCGTAAGGTCGAGTGAAGGGGGTTGTGTGTACGGACTCCCTTCAATAGGTGCCACGCCCAATCCGCCACAGGGCGGATTGAGCGTGCCATAGGCCGGTCCCATGCTTACCCGCCATCCTCTGGTCCCGCGTGTCACCCGCAAGCGCCGCTTCAGTGGCGCAACGCAGAGAAACCAGTGTATACTGGCCCTTCGACTCTCGGGCACAGGCGTTCCAAGGATGAAGGGAGGCGAGAAGAGGTGAGCAGCATCGTTCGGGCATGGCCTGCTTACAGCGAACTGCGCTATCGGGCGTTCAGTTGGCGGCACGAGTTGCCTGCACTGAAGAAGGTTGCGCTGGCGTTCGGCATGGCCGCAGTCACCGGGGCTCTGGCTCAGATCAGGTTTCCGCTGCCGTTCACGCCCGTCCCCGTCACGGGGCAGGTTCTTGGCGTCTTGCTTGCGGGCGTTCTCCTCGGGCGCGGCTACGGCGGCCTCAGCCAGGTCATCTACGTGGGGCTCGGCGCGGCGGGTCTGCCCTGGTTCGCGGGTTTCTCCCGCGGCCTTGGGGCGCTGACAGGCGTCACGGGCGGCTACCTAATAGGCTTCATTCTCGCCGCCGAGCTTGTCGGGTACTTCAGCGACCGATACGTCGCGGCGCGTCGCTTCCTGCCACAGGTCTGCCTGATGATGCTGGCGGCCGCTGTCATCCTCTGCTCCGGAGCCGCTTGGCTTTCAGTCGTCCTTGGCACAGGACTGAAGCAGACCGTCATGCTCGGGATCCTGCCGTTCCTTCTTGGGGACGCGCTGAAGGTTCTCCTCGCGGCCTCGCTCAGCACGGCTCTATTGCCTAAGGCTTCATACAACGGTGAGGTAGATGCCGCCGCACATCCCCACGAGCCTCGGAGCCTCTAACAAAATGCCCCGTGGCCGCGACGGAGCGGATTGGGCCGCAGGCCAAGGAGCGAGGGCGCGACGTCCGCCTAAGGCGGACGACAAGACCGAGCGACACCGGCGTGCGGCGAAAGCCGCCCGTCCCTTCGGGTTGCGCCTCGGGCTGGCGTCTGCTGCGCAAAGTCGCCTCGCTGTGCCTGACCCTGGCACGGCGTCGTCGCCTTTACTTGCATCCATCCAGCCGGAGGCGCAACGCGGCTCACGCGGCATTCTGTTAGAGGCTCTTCGGATTCGGGCGCATCACCTGCTTTGCATGTTCGGATTCCGCGGCCTGGGCTACAGCCCCGATTTCGTCGCGAACATGAAAGCCGTGGCGGATGCCTTCTTTTCGCACCCGGGGGTCGAGGTGGACGTGGTCAGCGGCTGCGACGACATCTGCCGCGCCTGTCCCCATGTGCGGAACGGAGCATGCGGCATTCGCGAAGGCTCGGAGGCTTCGGTCCGGGCGAAGGACGAGTTAATCCTGGCGAAACTCAAGGTCGTAGTGGGGGACAAGTGTTCTTCTTCGTTCCTGGCGCGCCGCGCCATCGAATCCATAAGCCCCGATGCCCTGGCGGACATCTGCGCCGGCTGTCAATGGCTGCCGGCGGGCTACTGTCAGGAGGGCCTCGGATGGGCCAGGGACGGACTGCTGGCGGCGCCTGCTCGGCTTGATCGCCGGCCCCATCAGTCGGGGCGAGAAGTTTAGCGATGCATTTGTCGGCCTTCTTGTCCCCGGTCGTGGTCGCACGGAGCGGCTGACTGCATGGCAAGACGCCGGGCATTCACGCTCGTAGAGCTGATGGTAGTCACTGCAATCCTTGCCATATTGGCGGGTCTTCTCCTGCCTGCGCTCGTATCGGCGATGGAACGCGGCCGCCGCACGAAGTGCGGCTCGCAGTTGCACCAGATAGGCATTGCGTTCCAGATGTACCTGAACGACAGCGGCCAGACCTACCCCTGCGCGCAGGACCCTGTGAGCACGAATCCCTACTACTGGTTCTGGATGGGCAGAGGGTGGCGCCGCGCCGTGACGCCCTACCTCGAGGGGAACCTGAAGCCTCTTTACTGCCCGTCTGATGAGACCGCGCCGGAGAAGTGGGAGACCACTTCCTACGGCTACTCCATGGCGTTCTACCATGCCCCGCAGCAGCTAGACAGCATGGCGAGTCCCGCCGCCACGTATTCGAACCCGCAACGGTCAACCCCGCAGCACTCCGATCGAGTGGCCCATCCGAGCCTTAAGGTCACGGTGGCCGAGTGGCTCAGCAACCACGATCGCATTAACCCCGATCCCGGCTGGTGGGGTTGGAAGGGGGCGCACAACTGCCTCTTCGCGGACGGGCACGTCCAATATCTGAAGGCACGCGACATACGGCCTGCCAACGACGGCTTTCCCGATTTCAACCTCACCACGCATGGCATCAGAGGACAAGACGTGGAGCAGTGACACGGGCGCCTGGCGGCTGCCTGAGGATGCCCGACAGGGGTATGGTAACCGAGGAACAGTCCGGAACCATCGCCGTCGTGCCAACGAGGGTCGACCTCGACACACGCCGCTCAGGCCGCTATCTTGTACATAGTTGGCGCGCGTGTTCGAAGGCAGGTGCCGCGGATGGCAATCGTAGTCACATGCACCGCCTGCGGCAGGAAGCTCAGGGCTCCGGACCGCTTGGCGGGCAGTAAGGGCAGATGCCCTTCGTGCGGCGGGCCGCTTGACCTGCCCGCCGCCAAAGCCTCAGGCGACCTCAAGGAGGCTCTCGACGAACTGGGCGACTCGTGGGCCTTCACCAGCCCGATTAGGAAACGAGCGGCCTGGCCGTGGGTGGTCGGCGCGGCCGTAGGCGGCCTCGTGACCATAGTCGTTCTCGTCGTCCTGATGGCGGCAGGCGGCGGGGCCGCTTCGAGCGTTGCCGGCCCCGCGGTTGAGCAACCGGCAGCCGCGCCCGTCGCTCCTGTGTCTCCTAAACCTGCCGCCCAGCCTTCGCCTGCGCAGTCCAAAGTTGTGGCCCAGCCCAGCGCGGTCCAGGCGGCTCCGGCGAATCAGCCGGCCGCGCCGAAGGAGGAGAGCGCGCCCTCGGGCTCCCCCGTCCCCCCGGGACCGGTGCAGGGCCCTGCAGCGGCACAACTCCAGGCGATAGTCAACGACTGGCTGTATGGATTAATGTCGCCCGATGCCGCCGGCGTTGCGGCCATGCGCCCCGGCAGGAAAGTCGAAATGAAGCGGGGCTTGCGGAGCTATCTGGGGGTGACTTACCGGCCGTCGAATGTCGTCGTGGCCCACGGCAAAGTGGACGTCAGGGAGCTATACGTGCTGACGACCGACGCATGGCAGTTGTCCGATGACTTCTACCTGCCGGCGCAGACCTGCATCATGGTCAAGAACGGCGCCTATGAGGTGACGAGCCTTGCCGCCCTGAAAGCGGCCGCGGCTGATGAGGAGACATACATCAAGAACGCTCTCGCGGAGATTGACGCTGCCGTGGCGCAGCAGGACTTGCAGCGCGCGAAGCAGGTTCTTGCAGAGGCGCAGGCGAAGTTCCCGGGCGCAAGCGCCCTCCAGAAGCGTGCGGCCGGCCTCCGCGTAGAGATGAATTCCGTCCTCATCAAGGTGGAGAACCGCGCAATCATGCCTCTGTCGTTGCGACTGGTGCAAGGCGGGGCGGCAGTGGTGGCGAGAGCCGTGGAGCCTGGGGAGACGGTGGCGGTCAGGGTCCCGAGGGGCGTCTACCTGGGCGAGTGGAGCGGCCAGGCTGCCAGCGGCGGCGGGATGCTGAGCGTCGAACACTCCGAGACATGGGTCTTCACCCTGGCGGGGGGTGCCGGTGTGGCCGGAATGGAAAGCGAGCTGCGGTGGATCCGCACTGCGAGGTAGGCGGGCTGTCAGCGGAAGACCGGGACGGGTCACAGAGGGCAAGAGTCATGAGAGGCTGCGACGGGCCGGACCGAAGCTACTGCGGACCAGCGACGGCTCGTTCACGCGTCCCTCGCAAGAACTCAAACCAGGGCTCGAAGCCGGTGCCCCCCGAGGCCGAGGTTGTGAAGATGCGCACTCCGGCGCGGGCCTTTCGCGCATCGGCCTTGACCCTGTCAATGTCGTAGGCACAGTGCTCGAGCAGGTCGGTCTTGTTGATGAAGAGCACGTCCGCCCGCACGAACAGGTCCGGGTACTTCCGGACCTTTTCATCGCCTTCGGGCACGCTCAGGACGGCTACCTTGATGTTCTCTCCCAGGTCGAATGCCGAGGGGCAGACGAGGTTACCCACGTTCTCGATGAACAGGAAGTCAAGCTCGGCCAGCGGCAGCTTCCCGATCGCTGACGCGATCTGCGCCGCGTTGAGGTGACAGCCGCCGCCCGTCTCGATTGCATGCGCCTCGACGCCGCACGCCGCGATTCGTTCCGCGTCGAGCGTCGTCTTCACGTCCCCGATGATGGCGGCGAAACGGCCGTCGAAGTGCCGTGCCGTGTACTCGAGAATGGAGGTCTTGCCACAGCCCGGCGAGCCGATGATGTTCATCACGTAGACGCCGTTGCGTGCGAACGTCTCGCGGTTGCGGGCGGCGACGGCGTCATTGCTCTCTTGGACGGATCTTCGCAGGTTAACCCTCTTCATCTTCCACCTCTACGTATTCGATGGTCACGTCCTTGCCCTCCGTCACCTCGCGCATATAGCCTCCACAGGCAGGGCATGCGGCAAAGATGTCGTCCGTCTGGTAACGTTGGCCGCATGCGCATTCCACCCGCGCGGGGACCGGCGTAACCCGTGCCTCCGTGCGCTGCATATCATACTGATCCAGCACGAGCCGCAGGCAGAACTCAAGCGACGAAACGTTGGCTGCCGACAGAGCGCCCACGCGGACTCCTATGGCCGTGATCCGGCTCTTGTCGGCGTGGCTTGCGCTGATGGCGGCCCGTACGATTTCTTCGGATAGTGACAGCTCATGCATCGGAATGGCGGCGTGCAAGACCTCGAACACTCCATTATACTCGCCCCCGCACGAGGCTTCACGTCAGCGCAAGGGCGCACTGCTGTGAGCGGAAGGGAGCTTGGGGAGGCCGCCACAGATGAATCCTGTGATTTCCTTGACGGACGCGGTGCCGTCCTTTAACATATACTGTTCGGCCGGCTTTGTTAAGCCGGCAGGGGGCGCCTGGACATTGCGACCCTGCCCGCCGACGTAGCTCTTCCTGCGTCACGAACGCCAGCACTTGCTGCGGCCGACGCAGGTCTCCCTGCAACCCTGTGCCAAACGCTTCCGCCCAGCACAAAAGCAGTGCATGTCAGATATGAGGTTCGTCGCGGACGGAAAGCTGCTTGATCTGCTGCGGATGGTGCCGGGTGACCGGAAGGTCACCAACGTCCAGTCCGAGGACTCCGCTTTGTGGGAGCACCTCGAGGCTGCCAAGCCCGAGGACCTGGTGGCAGGGCTGCGAGGGGCGCGTCCATTCTTCTCCGCCAAGAGCGTCCTCATGCCCGCCAGCGAAGTCATCGCCCGCTACGGTGGGGCCGAGGGCGACCCCCTCAAGGAGGCGGCCGCCGTCACAATGGCCGTCATAGGCGTTCGCGGCTGCGAATGCCGCGCCCTGGCCTACCTCGACAGGATCATGCTTGACGAGCCGATGGCCGATCCCTTTTATGAGGCGCGGCGCAGGAACTCCACGATCGTGGGCGTAGACTGCGCCGTGGCCGCCGACTCCTGCTTCTGCAATCTCCTGGGCGCGGCCGCCTTCCCTGAAACCAACTACGACCTGAACCTTTCGCCCATAACCCGCGGGTTCCTGGTTGAGGCGGCCACACAGAAAGGCGAGCAGGTCATGCGAGATGCCTCGGGGCTCCTTTCGGACCCAACCTCCGGACAGTTGGCTGAGCGAGATGACATGCGGCGCCGGTGCGCCGGACAGCTTGCGGCCCAGAACGCCGACTATGAGCTTCCCGAGGACTTCGCGGCGAGCTTGCCGTCCACGCTCGACGAGCTTCTGTGGAGGCCGGAGCTGGCCAACTGCGTTCAATGCGGCGGCTGCACGGCGGTCTGCCCCCAGTGCTATTGTTTCCTGCTGTCGGACAAGGCTGTCCGCGCAGGGGCTTATGAACGGGCGCGCCTCTGGGACAGTTGCCAGTTCACGGGCTATTCCGAAATGGCCGGCCCCCCAGGGACGCTGAAGCCCGATCCTCGGCGCGAGCACATGAGCAAGTTCCAGCACAGGTTCGCCCATAAGTTCTGGTACAACCCGCTCATGCTGGGCATCCTTGGCTGCGTGGGCTGCGGCAGGTGCGCCGACACCTGCCCCGGAGCCATTGACCTGCGCAGGGTCCTTTCGCAAGTCAACAGGGCTTACGCAAAACGTGGTTGAGAACGTTTACAGACCGATTCGGGCTAAGCTGATCGAGGTCAAGGTCGAGACGCCCACGATCAAGAGCTTCCGGCTCGCATTGGACGAGCCGATTGCTTTCCGGGCCGGACAGTTTGTGCAGTTGACTGTTCCCGGGGTCGGCGAGGCGCCCTTCACGCCCTCCTCATCCCCCTCGATCCAAGACGAGATGGAGATAACGATACTTCGCACCGGCACTGTGACCGACGCGCTTCACGCCTTTGAACGGGGCGTCGAGCTCGGCGTGCGTGGCCCCTTCGGCAAGGGCTACCCGACGGAGAAGATGAAAGGCCGGAACCTGGTGGTCGTGGGCGGCGGCGTCGGCCTGGCCCCGCTGCGATCGCTCCTCCATCACCTCTTTGAGCACCTGGACGACTACGGCCGGGTAGCGATCTGCTATGGCGCCCGCAATCCCTCTGAACTCCTCTATAGAGAGCATTTCAGCGATTGGGCGGCAAGGGACAAAGTCTCCTTAGCCGTGACCGTGGACGTCCCGGACCCGGCTTGGAAGGGGAGCGTCGGGGTGGTGACGGGCTTGCTCAAGGACTTCGACTTTGACATCGCGGACAGCTACGTGGTCAGTTGCGGCCCGCTCATCATGCTCAGATTCGTCACGCTGACCTGCCTGAACGCGGGCTTCAAGCCCGAGCAGATATATCTTTCCATGAACCGGAAGATGAGTTGCGGCTTCGGCAAGTGCGGGCGCTGCAACATCGGGCCGTTCTATCTGTGCAAGGACGGCCCCGACGTGTGCTACGACAAGATCAAGGACTACAAGGATGCCTTCTCCGCTTGACAAGGGGACCCCGCGCTGCCCGTTGTGCGCTATGGACTGCCCCATAGGGGTCCAGCACGATGGCCTCGGGCACATAAGCACCGCCTTTCCCAGCGACCTGGGCGTAAACCAGGGCGCCTGCGTCCGCGGCCTCACGGCGGCGCGGCTGCTCGATGCGGCGGAGCGCATCTTCGGCGCCCGCAAAGGCGACGAGCGCAAATCGGCGGGCCTCGTTTTGCAGGATCTGCTGCAAGCGGGGGCTCGCGCCGACCGATCTTCAGTGACTGTGCTGGTGGACCTGGGCCGGCCGCTCGAAGGCGTCCTCGCGGCCGCGGCTCTATGCGAGGCAGCGGGCGTGCGCTTGGCCGCAAGCGTGCCGCCCGAAGACATGGCTCTCGTAAAGGCTGGGCTCACGCGGTGTCCGCCGTTCGCCGAGATCGCCGGCTGCAGCTTGGTGCTGGCGATCGGTGATCCGTTCAGCTCGCACCCGGCCATTGCGGAGCACATGCGGGACATGCAGTTCGGCGGCCGGGGCAACAGGCTGGTATCCGTGGATACGGCCTGGGGCCGGACGTCGCGCGGCGCGACCGAAGCGATTACGGTTGGCCCTCTGAAGCTGGCCGCGTTCATAGCCGCGCTTGCCGTCGAGTGCGGCGCCGGCAAGGTTGCCGAAGCCCTTGGGGGCAAGAGCGTCCAGGACCTGTGCAACGCCGCCGACATCCCCGCCGCCGAAGTCAGACGGCTGGCTGCTCAGCTCAAGGAGGCGAAGGCCGTCGGCATCGTTCTCAGTCACCCGGTGGGACGCTATGCCCACGGGGCGGCTGTGGCCGCGGCAGTTGGCCAGATGGCCGCGGCGCTGAAGGCAAAGGTCTGGCCGCTCCTGGTCTCGACGAATTCAGCGGTGCTTCCGCGTCTGAAGCAGAAATTCGGCGCGGCCGAGCTGAGCGACGTCCTTCGCGACGCCGATGCCGGCCGGCTGAAGGTCCTTCTGGTAGCGGGCGTGGACCTGGCCAGCGTCTTGCCCGAGAAGCTCTGGAGGCACATGGCAGAGGAGTGCGAGCTTGTGTGCTGGGCGGGTTCCCTGGAAAGCCCGTTCGCCGAGGAAGCGGAGATGGTCGTGCCTCTTGCCCTGCCTTGGGAGGAAGAAGGCACAGTTCTGGGCCCGACTGGTGAACCGGCAGGATTTGCCGCCTGGCTTGAGAAGCCGGCCACGGTCCTGACCGTCAAGGAGCTGATGGTGCAGTTGCTCGTTCAAGCGGGAGGCGGGTCGCTGAAGGCGCCCGAGATCGCGGACCTTATGAACGTCGTCGTACCGGAGCCGATCGTCAGTGACCTGATAGGGCCGAGCATACTGACGGCCAGGCAGCCCGAGAAGGGCCAGGCCGTGGTGGTCGGCTCGCCGGAGCCCCAAGGGTATACGGGCGGCATCTCGCTGGCCGGCGTGGACTGGCAGCGGCGGCTCGCGGCCGAGGAGAAAGGGAAGCTCTCTTCAGATTTGGCAGCGGACCTTGGCCTGTCGGAAGCGGGTCTGGTTGAGCTGCGCGACGGCGCCGAGACGACAGTCGTTTGCGCGCCGGCCGGCGGAGGGGAGGGGAGAGTGATAGCCCTCCCTTCTCACTGGCAGTCGTTGAAGGACTTGCTCCAGTGGCGGGCAGCGGACGGTGCGATCGAGCCCGGACCCGCCCTGGTAAGCATAGAGAAGGTGTGAACGGAGTTTAGCGAGGCGTTCGATGGCTGAAGTGAAGACGGTAGACAAACAGTTGATCCTGGACACGGACCGCTGCATCGGCTGCAGGAGTTGCGCGGCGGCGTGTTTCTTCGGCCACACGCGGTTCCCGGCCCTCCGCTACGAGAGCGCGGCTGGCAGCGATGCGATGCCCGCCGTCTGCCGCCAGTGCGAGGAGGCGCCCTGCGTTGCAGCCTGCCCTGCCGACGCGATGTATGTTGACGAGGCGGGCATAGTGCGTCGCAGTCTCGTCCGCTGCACCGGCTGCCGGAGCTGCGCGCTGGCCTGCCCGTTCGGCGTCATAGACACTGAGACGACGCGCCATGAAGTGGCCAAGTGTGACCTGTGCGCCGACCGCACTCCGAAAGGGCTGCTGCCCCGGTGTGTGGCAGTCTGCCCGTCTCGCGCGTTGAAGTTCATGGAAATCGTGGAAGGCGTGCCGGCTGCCGGCTACACGCTGCTGAGCGGCCGAACCCTTCATAGAACACGCTGAAGGCCAAGCTCATGCCGATGATCGTGGCTGCCATACTGGGCATTTTCGCGACCGCCATCCTCGGCCTGCTGTTCTCCTGGGTTGACCGGCTGGTGACGGCCCGCATCCAGTGGCGAAAGGGCCCGCCTATCTACCAGCCCGTGGCGGACATCGTGAAGCTGCTGGGCAAGGAGACCGTGGTTTCGGACAGGGCATCTCTGGGCACGTTCCTGCTTGCCCCCGTCTTGGGCTTCATTGGTGTCTGCGCAGCGGCGGCGATCCTGTGGGCGGCCGTCATCAACCCGGGCGCCGGCTTCGCCTTTGACCTGGTTTGGCTGGTCTACTTCCTGATGTTCCCCTCGCTGGCACTCATACTGGGCGCCTCGGCAAGCGGCAACCCGTACGCCGCCATGGGCGCAAGCCGTGAGATGAAGCTCGTCATCGGCTACGAGCTGCCGTTCATACTCGCCCTTGTGCCTGCCATTATGCAGGCGGGCCACAGCTCCAATCTTGCCGGCAGCTTTAAGCTCTCGGCCATACTGGCAGCCCAGCAGGACGGAGTGGTGGCAGCCGGCCTTGCCGGCTTCCTCGCCTTCCTCTGCGCGCTGGCCGTCATGCAGGCGAAGCTCGGCATGGTGCCCTTCGATCAGCCCGAGGCGGAGACGGAGCTGACGGGCGGCGTGCTCCTGGAGTATTCGGGCCCGCCCCTGGCGGTGCTGCGCTTGACGCGGGCCATGCTGTTGTTCCTGTTGCCTTTTCTCCTCATCACCGTTTTCTGGGGCGGCGTCCGGCTGAGCGGCTGGGGCTGGCTGACGACGCCTCTGAAGTTCGTCGTGCTTCTGGTCGTTATCGTGCTGATGCGCAACACGAACCCGCGCCTGCGCATAGAGCAGGCGATGAAGTTCTTCTGGTTCATCGTGGCCCCAATAGCCGTCATCGCGTCGGCCCTGGCCGTTTACAAGTACGCTCTCCCGTAAGGAGGGGCATAGGGCCTGCTGAGGGAAGGACATCTTGTTCGGTGGCCGGATGGCTCTCGGTTTGAAGACTCCTCGTCCGCCCGAGGCGGACTCGGAGTGGCGACGGGCTTTGCGCGGAACGTCATCTCTGGAGCTTGGTGTGATCTCGTCGGGAGTTCGCGGGAACGAGGCCCGCTGCAATGACAGTTCTTGATAGAGTGAAGCTCTGGGGCCTGAAGAAATCCCCCTGGGTGTACCACGTTAATACGGGTGCCTGCAACAACTGCGATATTGAGGTGCTGGAACTGCTGACGCCGCGCTTCGACGTGGAGCGCCTCGGGGTGGTGCTGGCGGCGTCGCCGCGCCATGCAGACGCCTTGATGGTCACTGGAGTCTGCACGAGGCAGGCGCGCGCCCGGTTGCAGGAGATATACCGGCAGGCCGCCAAGCCGTGCCTCGTAGTCTGCCTCGGCGCCTGCGCGTGCACGGGCGGCATATTCCAGGACGCGTGGCACTTTGCCGGGCCCGTGGACGACGTCATCCGGGAGGTAGACCCGGACGCAAAGATCATCTATATCCCCGGATGCCCTCCGAAGCCGGAGGCGATGATCGCCGGGATCGCCAAGGCTCTGCACGACCTTTGACGGAGAACGAAACGTGGCTGAGGCCCTGGACGGCGTGATTCAGCGGCTGCAAGAGGTCGCAGGCAGCGCGGCGCTCAAGTGGGAGCGGCCGCGGCCCAACCGGGTGTACTTCGCCGTGCCCAAGCAGAACGCCCGCGAGATGGGCCGCAGGCTCGTCGAGGACTTCGGCGCGCGCTTTGCCACGGCTACCGGAACGGATATCGGCGAAGAGCTGGAAGTCATCTATCATTTCGAGTATGACGCTGTGGGGCTGGTCATCAACATGCGGGTTCGCACGCCGAAGGGCGATCCCGTAATGCCGTCCCTGACGCCGGTCGTGCCGCCGGCCGACTGGATCGAGCGCGAGATGAACGACCTGCTCGGCATAGTGTTCGAGGGGCATCCCGATCCGCGGCGCCTGATCCTGGCCGACGACTGGCCGCAAGGGGTCTATCCACTGCGCAAGGAACAAAGAAATGACGCATAGGACGCTCATACCCATCGGACCTTATCATCCCTTGCAGGAAGAGAGCGAGTTCTTCCAGCTCTATGTCGAGGGTGAGACCGTCGTGGATATGGACGTGCGCCTCTCGTACAATCACCGGGGCATCGAGGGAATTGCGATGCGGCGCACGTGGGACCAGGTGCCTTACGCCGTGGAGAGGGTCTGCGGCATCTGCTCGGGTTCGCACCCGCTGGCCTACGTCCAGGCTGTGGAGGAGATAGCCGGCGTCAAGGTGCCGGAGCGCGCCCTTTATCTTCGCACGATCGTCAATGAGCTCGAGAGGATCCACAGCCACCTGCTCTGGTTCGGCCTGGCGGGGCACTTCATCGGCTATAACACCGTTTTCATGTGGGCTTGGCGCTATCGCGAGCCTTGTCTGGATGCTCTGGAGGTCGTCTCGGGAAGCCGCATCAACTACGCGAACCACACTGTCGGCGGATCGCGCCTGGACATTACGCCTGAGAAGATCAAGTACGTCCACGAGCGACTGGACGAGATCGAGAGGCCCCTGGACATGTTCATCTCCACCGCCCTCGGAGATCCCGTGCTCTCCCTCAGGCTCAAGGGCGTCGGCGTCCTGACCGAGAAAGACGCGCGGCGGCTCGGAGCGGTGGGCCCCACGGCCCGTGCCTCCGGCGTCCCCATAGACGTGCGGCGGGATGATCCCTATGCCGTCTACGATCGGGTTGACTGGAACGTCGTGACGCGCTCGAACGGGGACGTCTTCGATAAGGTGGTGGTGCGGCTCCTTGAGACAAAGGAGTCCATCAAGATGCTGCGCCAGGCGCTCAGCGAGTTGCCTGAAGGGCCGATACGGGCCGACGTGAAGGAAGTGCCTCCGGGCGAGGGCTGTGGGCATGTGGAAGCCCCGCGCGGCGAGACGTTCCACTTCGTCAAGAGCAACGGCGGGCCGGGGCCCGAGCGCCACAAGATACGCGCCCCAAGCTACGTCAACGTGCCCACCTTCAAGGCCACGTGCATTGGACAGCCCCTTGCAGACGTAACCATCACCCTCGCCGCGATTGACCCGTGCTATAGCTGCACAGAACGCATGCTGGTCGTTAAGGATGCCGGCAGCGGCAAGAGGCTGATGGGCTTCAACGACCTCGTGCGGCTCTCGCAGCAGAAGACCGAACAGGTCCGCCAGTGCGTCGCGCGTAGCTGAAGGAGCCGGGCTGAGCGCAGCAGGAGACTTGCATGGACTACTACAGCAAGGTCTACTTCCTCTCAGTAGCGCTGTTGGTGGCGGGCGGCGGCGCTTGCTACTTGCTCGGCCTGTGGAAGAGGAAGGCTGCCGGCGCGCTGGCGGCGCTCTGCACTCTCGGCGCACTCGTGTTGGCCGGCATCTTGTGGCGCGGATCGCCTGGGCCTCTCGGGTTCCGTCCCGTCTTCGAGCTTTCCGCCTCCTTGAGCATGGTCCTGAAGTTCGGCGTAGGTCCGTTCATGGGGGCGGTGAACTTCCTTGCCATGCTTTTCGGGTTCTGCGTGGTTCTCTACTCGTTGTCCTACTGGCGCACGAAATCTGAGAACCACAGGTTCTACGCCTTTGCGCTGTGGGCAGTGGCCGCCACCAGTGTGGCCCTTTGCACCAGGCATCTGTTAGTGTTCCTGTTCGCCTGGGAGGCGGTCACGGCCATGCTGTACCTGCTGATCGGGACCGGCGGGCCGGCGGCGCGCGCAGGAGCGGCCAAGACGTTCTCCATCCTTGGATTCGGCGACGCTGCCCTTATCCTGGCCATCGTATGCGTATTCGCCATTGGGGGCGCGCAGAGCCTTGACATCGACTACCTGCAGGGCGCCGGAAGGATCGCGCTGACGAGCGGAGGCCACGTGGTGCTCTACCTGCTATTCCTGATTGCGGCTTTGGCGAAGGCAGGCGCCGTGCCTCTTCACACCTGGATTCCGGCCGCCGCCGAACACGCCCCGGTGCCCACCATGGCCCTGCTGCCGGCCTCCCTCGACAAGCTGCTGGGCATCGTCCTCCTGGCGCGCATCTCCTTGGGGTTTTTCGGCGATCTGACCCCGGGGCTGAAGATGCTCCTCATGCTCATCGGCATGGTAACGATCATCGCGGCCGTCATGATGGCCATGGTCCAGCATGAGCTGAAGAAGCTGCTCTCGTTCCACGCGGTCAGCCAGGTCGGTTACATGGTGCTCGGCATCGGCACGGGCGTCCCGGCGGGCATCGCGGGGGGCCTGTTCCACATGGTCAATAATGCCATCTACAAGTGCCTGCTGTTTCTCTCCGCCGGCGCCGTGGAATCGCGCACGGGGAAGCTTGACCTGGACAGCCTCGGCGGGCTGGCGCGAGCCATGCCTTTGACGGCAACGGGCTTCATCGTCGGCTCGCTCGCAATCAGCGGTGCGCCGCCTCTCAACGGATTCGTCTCCAAGTGGATGATCTACCAGGGAGTCATCGAGGGCGGCGGGTACCTGATGCCCATACTGCTGGCAGCGGCGGTCTTCGGCAGCGCGCTGACGCTCGCGTCGTTTGTCAAGGCCATGCACGGCGTCTTTTTCGGCGAACGCTCTCCGGCCCTCGCCGGCAAGGACGTGCGCGAGGTGGGATGGAATATGCTGTTTCCCCTTGGCCTTTTCTCCGGCCTCTGCGTAGTGCTGGGGCTCGTGGGCGGCTTTGTAGCGAGCGGCATTCTGAGCGCGGGCATGGCAGAGTTCGGCCGCCAGTCGGAGGCGCAGGCGGCCGGGACATTGCTCTCCTTTGGCGCCGGCTTCTGGGGCCCGATGCAGGCGGTCGTCCTGATACTGGTCGGCCTTGCCCTGGGGCTGGTCGTCTATGCGCTCGGCCGCACGATGAAGATTCGACGCGTCCGCTCATTCTTGGGCGGCGAGGTGACCATGCCCGCCCCTACGAACGTCACGGGCACTGGCTTTTACCTCACCGTCAGAGATCTGCCGTTCATTCGAGGCGTTTATGGGGACGCCGAGAGAAGCGCGTTCGACGTTTACCGCGTGTCCGGCCAGGTAGGCGGCCAACTGGTCTCCGCGCTGCGGAAGCTGCACACCGGCGTGCTGGGAACTTACGTGACGTGGGTCGTGGTCGGCCTCGGAGCGCTCATGGCACTGCTGTTCCTCCTGCGGTAGGAGTCGGAGATGTCCGGGACGGTGACGATCCTTTACCTGGTGATGCTGTTCATGGTTATCGCCGCGATCATTGCGGTGGAGGCGAGGGACTTGCTCTCCAGCGTCCTGTGTCTGGGGGCGGTGGGGTTCGGCCTCTCAGTGGCGGACTTGGTCTTAGGCGCGCCGGACCTTGCCCTCACGCAATTAGTGGTGGAGATTTTCGTCATCGTGTTGCTGATACGGACCGTCGTGGCCCGTGTGGACACTACGAAAGAGTTCGTGAGGGACACGGCGCACGTCGCCTTCATGGGCGCGGTGACGATGGCCATCGTCATCGGCGCATACGTGTGCTTCCGGGCGATGACGCCCTTCGGCGACCCGCCCATGATCATGGGCCAGAGCTACATGCGGGCCGCGCAGGAGGCCGGCGCCGGGGACGTGGTGGCGGCCGTCGTGCTGGGTTTCCGCGCCTACGGCACTCTGGGCGAGGCCGCGGTCATCATGGCCGCTATTCTCGGCTCCTATGCCCTGCTGCGAAGCCAGGGAAGGGAAGAGACACATGAGGGGCATGACCCCCATAGTTAAGACCATCACGGACCTGCTGATCGGGTTCATCCTGCTGTTCGGCTTCTACACGGTCCTGTCGGGCCACATATCGCCGGGCGGCGGGTTTGCCGGCGGCATCATCTGTGCGGCAGGCCTGATCCTGATGACGATGGCCGCCGGCGCCGAGGCCCTCCGGGAGAGGCTGAGCCGGAACCTCAGGCTCGCAGCGCTGGGGCTCGTCGCCTGCACGTTGCTCGTGTTCTTCGTCCTGCCCCTCGTGGGGCTTCCGTTGTCCGGGACGGCCTCCGTCACGTTCCTCGATGTGGTCATCGGGCTATCGGTAGGCGCCGGCCTGTTCGGGGCCTTCCTGATGTTGGCAGCGTTTCCCGAACGGCGCAAGACGCGCGGCGAGGGGGAGGGAGACTGACCATGATGCACAACCTGGTCCCCTACGGGATGGCTTTCGTCATCTTCGCCGTCGGCCTTTACGCCATAGCGGTCAAGAAGAACCTTATCAAGGCGATCATCGGTGTGATCATCCTTGAGGATGCCGCAAACTTGTTCCTGGTTCTGGTCGGCTATCGAGTGCCCGCGTCAGGCGAGCCGATACCTCCTATCATCATTGCGCGGGCGGGCGGTGGCCGTCCGGCTGCAGACCTGCTCCACAGGGCCGTGGACCCGCTTCCCCAGGCCCTCGTGCTCGCTTCGATTGTTATCGGCCTGGCGGTGGTGGCCCTCATGGTGGTCCTGGCCCTCAGGCTGCACCAGAAGTACGGAACCTTTGACCTGACCGAGATATCGAAGCTCAAGGGATGACGCTCGGAGAATCCGGCAAGTGGAACATTTGTTGCCGCTATTGGTGCTGATCCCGCTCGGGGCCGCCTTCCTGATCCCCCTGCTGAGCTTCGTCGGCTGCAGGACTCAATGGCGCGTCAGCGAAGCCATCTCGCTGCTGGCCACCGTGGCCCTTGTGCTGATCAGCTTCGGGACGTTCGGCCGCGGACCCGTTTCCGTGTGGCTTGGCAATTATCAGGGCAAGTCCGAGCTGCTGGGGCTCACCGAAAAGACCGCGGCCGCGCAGCCTCCGGGGGCGCCGCCTGCGGGCGTGGGGATAGATGAGGTCGTGCCCGACAGCGCGGCGGGCGCCGCCGGCCTGCAGCCGGACGACGTGATCAAGGGTTGGAGGCTGCCGGCGGACACGGGGTTCCGGCCTCTCCACAGCATCAACGAGCTACGCAGGGAGAATGCTGCACTGAAGCCCGGCAGCACTCTTGTGCTTCAAGTGGAGCGCGGCGGCCGGGCCTTGGAGGTCAATCTGCCCGCCGGCAAGTCGGTCACCGGCATCGCCATGTTCGGCGACGGCTTGACCCGTCTGTTCCTGGTGATGATAAGCGTTGTCTCCCTCTGTGCCGTGCTCTTCTCATTCAGCTACATGCAGCCATACAACAAGCTCCACCTCTACTATGCGCCCCTGATGCTCATCATCGCCGGCATGAACGGCGTGGTGGTCAGCGGGGATCTCTTCGGGATTTATATCTTCCTCGAGGTGGCGGCTGTGGCCAGTTGCGTCCTTGTGGGCTTCGGCGTGGAAAGCGAGGAGTTGGAGGCCTCTTTCAAGTACCTCATCCTGAGCGCCGTCGCCAGCGCCTTAAACCTGCTCGGAATAGCCATAGTCTACAGCATGCGCGGCACCCTGAACCTGGCCCAGATAGCCGCCTTTACGCAGCACGCCAGGCCGAACGACGCCCTCTGGCTGGCACTGGCTTTGTTCATGGCAGGCTTCGGCCTGAAAGCGGCCATGGTGCCGTTCCACGGCTGGCTGCCGGACGCACACTCTTCCGCGCCAGCTCCCGTCTCTGCCATGTTCTCGGGGCTGATGATCAAGGTGACCGGCGTCTACGTCCTCGCCCGGCTGGTCTTCAACATCCTTGGCGTTAGCGCCGCCTCCGCCTACGTCCTTATGACCCTCGGCACGCTCTCGATGGTCGTGGGCGTCTTCCTTGCCGTGGGGCAGTGGGACTTTAAACGCCTCCTCGCCTATCACAGCGTGAGCCAGATGGGCTACGTTGTGCTGGCGCTTGGCGTCGGGGCCGAGGCCCTCGCCAAGGGCGCCTCGCTCACCCGGGAGTGGGAGGCATTGGCGTTCCTGGCCATCTTCGCGGGCCTGTTCCACCTCATAAACCACGCCGCTTTCAAATCGCTCCTGTTCCTGGTGTCGGGCTCCGTGGTCTACCGGACCGGCACGCGGGACCTGAGGGAGCCTGGGGGGCTCAAGCACACGATGCCCTGGACGAGTTTCTTCACGCGCGTCGGCGCCCTCAGCATCTCCGGAGTGCCGCCGTTCAACGGCTTCTTCAGCAAGCTCCTGATCGTCGTCGCCGTCGTCTGGGCCGGTCACTGGTTCCTGGGCGCAGTTACCGTCCTTGTCAGCCTTGTCACCTTGCTGTCCTTCGTCAAAGTTCAGCGCTACCTGGTTGAAGGAGAGCCGGCTTCAGATTTCGCGGGCGTCAGGGATTCCCCGTTCCCCATGCAGGCGGCCATGGGCATCCTGGCGGCAGCCTGCGTCGCCCTCGGCCTATTCCTGCCCCTGCTGAGCCCCGTTCTCTTTGACCCCGCCGCCCGAGCGCTTGTCGAGCAGCTCAGCGGCTATGTCACCTTCGTCTTCGGAGGATAGGATGCGCAAGAGGGTTGTTGCATTCATCCTTCACTACGGCTTCTGGCTGCTGCTGACCTTGAGCCTGGAACCGCGGTCCCTCGTGCTGGGGGCAGTCCTTACGCTGCTCGTGGTCGTCCTCACCTGGGGGAAGCACCCCCAGCGTGAGTGGCTGCTGAACCCCGCGCGGTTGGCCTGGGTCGCCCTTTACATACCATATTTCACATACGCCTGCATCCGGGCGAACTTGGATCTGGCATATCGCGTGGTACACCCGGACCTGCCCATCCGACCTGGCATTGTGAAGGTGACGACCAGCCTGAAAACCAACCTCGCCAAGACCTTCCTTGCGAACTCCATCACGCTGTTGCCCGGGACGCACGTCGTGGACGTGCTGGGCGGCGACATCTACGTGCATTGGATCAACGTCACTACCGACGATCCGCAGAAGCAGGCCGCCATCATCTTGCAGCATTTCGAGCCGCTGGTTAAGAGGATCTTCGAATGAGCCCTGTTGCGTTCACAGTTTTCTTCTGCACGCTCTTAGGCGCCGCCTTCCTCTGCCTCTACAGGTTGCAGAAGGGGCCCACGGCGCCCGACAGGATGGTGGCCGTGGATATGCTCAGCACGCTGTTAGTGGGGCTCTGCGTGCTCCACGCCCTGAAGACCCGAACGGACTTCTACCTGAACATTGCCATCGCCTGGGCGCTGTTGAGCTTCATCGGCACGATCGCACTGGCAAAGTACCTGGAAGGGAAGGCATTGGATGAGTAGCGTGGCCTATTTCCTCATCGGCGGCGGGGTGCTCTTCGAGCTGTTCGGCGCGATTGGCCTCGTCCGCCTGCCTGATGTCTATACGCGGCTTCAGTCGGCGACGAAATGCGTTACCCTCGGTACTTGCCTGATCCTGGCGGGGGCCGCCGTGGGCAACCCTTCGGCAGCCTTCATCGTCAAGGCGGTTCTGTGCGGCGTTTTCATCACGTTGACCTTCCCCACTGGCGCGCACGCCCTCGCGCGCGGCTCGCATTTGGGTGGTGTCAAGCTTTGGGAGAAGAGCGTGGGTGACGCTTATGATGAGGTGGCCGAGGAGATCCGCCAGCGCGACGAAGCAGGAGTGGAGGACGCACCGGTCTGAGGCGCGGCCTTCCCCTTGAGGGTATAATGGGAGAAGATGGTCAAGACGCTTATTACAGTGACGAAGAAGGTCCTCTGGGCCTTGAAGATACCGTACCTTCCCGAAGCGATCCGCGCGGTCGTGAAAGGACCCTACACCGTGCGCTTTCCGTACGGCGAGACCGTTGACACCGGCGCGTACCGCGGCGCTACGGTCTGGGACGAGAAGGTCTGCATCGGCTGTGGGGCCTGCTACGAGGTCTGCCCCTCGGGCGCCATCGAGATGGTGGACGACACGCAAAGCGTCCCGCCGATGCGCCGCTTCAAGCTGCGTTACGACCGATGCATCTTCTGCGGGCACTGCCACTACAACTGCACCACGGACGACGGCATCTACCAGACCACGGGGTGGGACCTGGCAACCTATGACCGCGCCCAGGCTTTCACCACCGTGGAGAAGGAACTCCTCATCTGCGACGGCTGCGGCAAGGTCATTGCTCCGAGGGATCACATCCGTTGGGTGGCCAGAAAGGTCGGCCCGAAGGCTTACAGCAACCCCGCCTTGGCTCTCACCCTGGAGCGGAGCTTCATCGCCGCTCCCCAGCCGGCCGGCAGGCCCGTTGCAGGTGACCGTGCCAATATCATGAGGGTGCTCTGCCCCCATTGCCGGCGCGTGGTTGTGTTCGAAGAGATCACTTGAGCTTCCCCCGCGGAGCCAGGCGCCATTGCTCAGTCCCGGAGCCACCGTCCGTCACCCGCGGCTGACTTTGCGGCCGGACGACAGATGGTGTATAAGGGTTGCAGTAGCTGTTCGTGCGCGTCGCGGGCGGGCTGCCATCTCGACCCAAGCTAACAGAAGCCGGCATCATGAAGAAGGCCATCTTGTTTGCGCCCTCGGACGAGGCTATTGACAGGTCCGTGGACGCGCGTGCCTACGTGGCCAGGTTGAGGCGGCGGCTCGAGCTGGAGGTGCGGCGATACGACGCCTCTGCCGACGTGTCGCCCATTGCGGCGGACGTCGAGTCGGTGTGCGTTCTGGCGGGCATCAGCAGTCTGGAACTCGAGAGCGGCTACGTGGAGATGGAGCTGGACACAGTCTTCCGGCCGCAGGAACTGCTCGGCAAGCTGCGCGGCGCGCTCCCAAAGGATTTCCTGATTGTGGCAGTGGTTGACGACGCTTACTCGGACTACATTATGAGCGCGTACCTGAGGGCCGGTGCATCGGCGGTCGTGGGAACGAGCGGCGACCTGTTCGGCCTGATGGCCTTCCGCGTGACTTCGTGGGAGCGCCTGTTCCCGTATATCAACGCTTTCGGCAGAGTCTGACACGCCGCTCGGTGGCAGGCTGGCGAGTTCACACAAGTGGAGTCACTGAGTTGAGCATCATCGTGTTCGCTTCGAGCCCCAACAAGGACGGACTGACGGCCGAATGCGCCGAGGCGGCGGCCGAGGGCATTCGGTCCGCAGGCATGACTGCGGAGATCGTTTACCTGAACGACGAGGACATCGGCCTGTGTCAGGCGTGCGCCCGCGGCTGGGGCGCATGTCGCGAGGACCACTATTGCCAGGTGGAAGATGGATTCCAGGCCGTGCACAGGAGGACGCAGGAGGCCGAGGGATATGTGGTCGTCAGCCCCGTCTACTATGGTGAACTCTCGGAGTCGGCCAAGGCGTATTTTGACCGCTTGCGCCGCTGCGAAGCCACAAAGGGGGACAAGTCCGCCCTGGCGGGCAAGCCCGCCATCGGCGTGGCGGCGGCAGGGGGCGGCGGGGGCGGAACCGTGAGCTGCCTGGACCAGATGAACAGGCTGTTCTCGCACCTGCGCTGCAATGTTTTCGACCTGATAGGTGTCACGCGGAAGAGCCGGCCGTACAAGCCCGCCGCAATACGGGCCGCGGCTGCGGCCATGGCTGCGTCAGTCCGCAAGGAGTGAGCGCTGTTCTCTATCTGCCAAGGATGAACGTGACACTCTGACCCGATGTCATTCCGAGTCCGCCTCAGGCGGACGAGGAATCTCCATGAGCCGATAGCCGAGCTTTCATGTTTCCATTCCGAGGAGCACGCTGCAGGCGCGTCCGCTTCAGGCGGACGCCCAGAATCCTCGATGGGCTGAGCGATACGGCATGCGGAGGTCCCTCGTTCGCCCGGCGGCGAACTCGGGACGACACGAGCTGTCAGCTTGACTGCTCTATATTGCATCGGGCGTGGCTTGCCGGCAGGCTGTCATTCCGAGGAGTCCGCCTGAGGCGGACGACGACGGGTCGCGAAGGGCGACACGCCACGGGTCGCCAAGGGCGACACGCCACGGGTCGCCAAGGGCGACACGCGGAATCCTCCATGTGTCGAAGAACGCGGCGTCTGGAGATCCCTCGTCCGCCCTGCAGCGGACTCGGGATGACGGTGTACTGGCGGGCCGAGGAAGTAGCTTGGCACGGGGCTATGGCACACAGGTGCTTCGTCCATCACATCATTAGCTGAGGGCCCGTGGTTGGCATGGGGGGCGCGGGGCCGATTTGAAAGGATACGCGATGACGTTCCTGCCTGCGAGCAAGCTTGCCCGGGCCGCTGCCGACCAGGGCTACGCGGTCCCTTCCTTCTGCGCGTGGGACAGCGTGACCATGCACACGATCCTGCGCGTCGCCTCGGAGTGTCGCGCACCTGTCATGCTGATGTGCGGACGGCCGGAGTTTCAGCTCATGCCGCCCGCTGCCATGGCAGCAACAGCGCGCGCCGTCGCCGCTTCGTACGACGTGCCGGCGGCCCTTCACCTGGACCACGGAGGTTCCCTCGCTGAGGTTGACCAATGTCTGGCGGCGGGGTTCAGCTCCGTCATGCTCGACTACTCGAACAGGCCGTTCGACCAGAACGTTGCCGCTGTCCGCGAAGTCGTCGAGCGTGCCCGTCCGAGGAAGGTGAGCGTCGAGGGGGAGCTGGGCATTGTCGGCCGTGCAGACGAGGTCACGAGCGAAGGCGTGACGGGGCACGCATTGACCGATCCCGCCGAAGCGAGCGACTACGTTGCTCGGACGGGCGTGGACATGCTCGCCGTCGCCATCGGCAACGCCCACGGCCTGTACCGGCATGTCCCGCGTTTCGACTTCGCGCGCCTGGCGGAGCTACGCGCAGCCGCGGGGGTGCCGCTTGTTCTGCACGGAGGGTCCGGCACCCCGGAGGAAGACCTGCGTAAAGCAATCTCGCTCGGGATTGCCAAGGTCAACGTGGCGAGCGAATTAGTGCACGCCGTGCGGCAGACGCTCTTTCAGCGCTGGCAGAGCAGAGACTCCCTCTGGGTGCCGATAGCGATGCGGCACGCCATGGACGCCTACGCTGAGGTAGCGGAACGGTGGCTTTGCCTGACCGGCGCCGCCGGCAAGGCGGACGGCTTTCGTGCGGCTCATTGACAGGCGACCGGCTCTTGCGGGCGTCCGGACCCGCGCAACGCGGCTTGCTTGTCCGGGTTGACCCTATGCCTTCTCGACGGGTACCTGAATCTCGGTGACGAAGTCCTTAGGGTCTTCCGCTTCGCCGTAAATCTTGAGGAACACTTCGCGCGTGGGGGTGCCCTCGACATAACGGTAGCCGTTCGCTCCTATCCAGGCGAAGATGCTCTCGTAGACCGGGGGTATCTCGCGATAGGGCCCCTGGTGTACGGCATACGCCACGCTGGCTCCGGGCAGCTCCTTACGTTTGCCCTCGTCGGAGGGCGCGTACTCCTCGCCGATGGGCAAGCATACCTCGGCCCGCAGTTTGTCTGCCTCCACTTTGGCCGGGTCATCGTAGTAAAGGGCCAAGGGCGTCTGCGAGAACGGATGGCCCGCCCGCAGGAGCGAGGACATCAGTTCCTCCAGCTTATCCTGTGTCTGGTCGTAGGGGCCGGTGAAGGATAGGCTGATCACTGTCATGGCCTCTACTTCTTTGACCTGCACTTCGAGCATTGTCTGCTCCCTTTTTTCGATTTGGAAAGGTGCTGCGGACAAACAGCATTGCACTTTCTTATCACGAAAGCGATGGGTTGTCAACGAGCAAGAGCTTTCCTGGAGCCCACTTAGATGGCGCGCGCGGCTCTGAAGCCGGTCCGAGCAGGCCCAGGAACGTTGCCTGGGCGTGCTTTTTGCTTTCGGGTTTGCGCTTCAACTACAATGCCTGCAAAAAGAGGAGATATCGGGCCGACATGAAGCGAGGTGCCATGGGAGCGAAAGAACGCAAGAGGTTCATCATTGGCCTGGTGATGATTGCGTTGGGGGTGTTCCTGTTCGTCAGTCTGGCCACGCACGACCCTGGTGAAGGGCCGTTCCCGGACTTCGCGGCGCGGGGATCGGACGGCAACGCCGGCGGCATAGTAGGGGCTTACCTGTCGGCCTATGCCCTGGCGCTGGTCGGCTGGACGGCCTACCTCGTCGCACTCGCCGTCGGCTTCGCAGGCGTCCTGGTGGCCTTTAGGCTGTGTATCTCTGAGCTGCGGGTCAGGGCCGTCGGCCTTGGCCTGGTCGCACTGGCCTTGTTGATAGGCCTGGCCATGTTCAACGCTTCCCCTGCGAGCACGCCGGGTGCTTATCGCGCGGGGCCGGGCGTGGGCGGTGGCGCCCTGGGCGTACTCCTGGCAACGTTGCTCTACAAGCTTGTGGGCTCGACGGGCACCTTGATCCTGTTTGCATTCTGCTGTTGGGTGGGAGCTTTGCTGGCGGCTGGCGCCGAGGTGGCCGCGCATCGCGGCAGGGCTCTGTGGGCGGCCAAGAGCGTGCGCAAGGCCGTCCAGTGGCTCGCCGGCATGGTCAAGCGGACCAAACGGGAGCCCGCTATCAGGGTGGTTGACGAGCCGGCACGAGACGCAGAATCGGCTCCCATAGCCGCCGTCGCTGAAACGGAAGATGCGGAAGGGGCCGTTCCCGTCTCCTCCGGCCTTGGCTCGTATCCCCAGCGGCGGGCCAAGACCGACGCCCGCGCGGGCGGCGCCGGCGCCCGTGCAGGCGGCACGGAAGCCCCGCCTGCTGAGGCCGGGCCAGCCGAGCTGGAAGTTGTGACCCGCTACACGCGGCCCGCCGAGGACGAAGCTGACGAAGATCAAGAGGACCTCGAGTTGTACGAAGCTCCTGAGCGGGACGCAGGCGACTATTCGCTCCCGCCGATCACGCTGCTCAACGAATTCGCCTCGCCTCCTGTGAGCGAGGACGAGGACGACATACGGGACAAGGGCCGCGTCCTGGAGCGCACGCTGAGCGAATTCAAGGTAGAAGCGCGGGTCGTGCGCGTGCGGCGCGGGCCGGTCATAACGATGTACGAGCTTTCGCTCTCGCCCGGCACGAAGGTCTCGAAGGTCGAATCCCTGGCGGACGACCTTGCCATCGCGCTCAAGGCGCCGAATGTCCGCATCGTGGCGCCGCTTCCGGGCAAGAACACCGTGGGCATCGAGGTGCCGAATACCGAGCGCGAGTTGGTGGGCGTCCGCGAGCTGATGGAGGAGTCCGGCAAGAAGGCCGCAGACATGGCGATCCCGCTCTTCCTGGGCAAGGATACGGCCGGCAACCCGCTCGTGCTGGACCTTGCCACTTGTCCGCATCTTCTGGTTGCCGGCGCCACGGGCTCGGGCAAGTCCGTCGCCATAAATGCAATGATCTCCAGCATCCTGATGACGCGAACGCCGGACCAGGTTCAGCTCCTGTTGGTGGACCCGAAGTCAGTGGAGTTCACCGAGTACGCCCAGCTCCCGCACCTCATCTGCCCGGTTCTGAGCGACATGAAGAAGGCGGCGTCCGTCCTGAAGTGGGCTTGCAAGAAGATGGATGAGCGCTATTCGGTCCTGTCCAGCGTGGGCGTGCGGGACGTAAAGAGCTATAACGAACTCAGTGAAGAAGAGATCATCCGGCGGCTCGACCCCGAGGGCGACGCGATCCTGGACGACGTGCCCTTCCACATGCCGCACATCGTCATCATCATAGACGAGTTCGGCGAGCTGATGATGGTGGCGGCGAAGGAGGTCGAGAGCAGCGTGATCCGCTTGTCGCAGAAAGCCCGCGCCGTAGGCCTCCATCTGATCTGCGCGACGCAGAGACCGTCGGTGGACGTCATCACCGGGCTCATCAAGTCGAACCTGCCGGCCCGTATTGCGTTCCAGGTCTCCTCGAAGGTGGACTCGCGGACCATTCTCGACAGGAACGGGGCGGAGTTGCTCCTCAGCCGCGGCGACATGCTGCTCCTCCCGCCCGGCACCTCGCGGCTCGTCCGGGCGCAGGGCTCCTACGTCTCCGAGGAGGAGGTCAGCCGGGTTGTGGACTTCCTGGAGTCCCAGGGCGCGCCCCAGTTCAGGGCTGAACTGAGAGAGTATCACGCTCAGCAGGACGGCGCGGAAGGCTCGGACGACCTTTACGATGACGCGGTGCGCGTGGTGCTCGAAACCCAGCGGGGTTCCGTTTCGCTCCTGCAGCGGCGCCTCAGCGTCGGATACTCGCGCGCCGCGCGGCTCATTGATATGATGGCTGAAGCGGGCGTCGTAGGCCCTTACCGCGGCAGCCAGGCCCGTCGCGTCCTGATGACGCTGCAGGAGTGGGAGACTGCTCACGTCCAGACGTAGTGCCGCGGCCCCCCATCGCCGGTCTCGACCATGCCGAAGCCCAAGGCACCGCGTCGCCTCAAAGTAGCCCTCCTGACCCTGGGTTGTGCCAAGAACCTCGTGGACTCTGAGCACATCGCTTCCGCCTTGACAAGCGCCGGGGTCGAGGTCACGCAGAGCCTTGCTGGTGCTGACGTCGCCGTCATCAACACCTGCGGCTTCATTGAGCCGGCCAAAGCGGAAGCCATTGACTTCATACTCGAGGTGGGCGCGCAGAAGGCGAAAGGCAACCTGCGCGCGCTGGTCGTCACGGGATGCCTGAGCCAGCGCTACGGCGAGGAGCTGAAGAAGCTGCTGCCCGAGGCCGATGCGTTCGTCGGTGTTGACCCCGGAGGCACCGCCACGCTCGTTTTGCGCATGCTGGGCCGGCAGGCCGAGCCGCCGCTCTCGGAAGCTACGCGGCGCAGCCGGCGCCTCACGCCTAAGGCGTGGAGTTACCTGCCCATCTCCCGCGGCTGCGACAACCGGTGCGCATACTGCGCGATCCCGCTCATCCGCGGCCCCTTGCACAGCAGGCCCATGGCGGCCCTCGTGGAAGAGGCGCGCTACCTGGTCCGGCACGGGGTGCGCGAGCTGAATGTCATCGCGCAGGACACGTCGAGCTACGGAGTTGACACCGAGGGCCGGCCGCTCCTTCACACCCTGCTGGAGGAATTGTGCCGGATAAAGGGCCTGGCGTGGCTGCGCCTGCTTTACGTCCACCCGGCGCACGTTTATGATGAGTTGGTCGAGGTGATCGCCGGCGAAGAGAAGATATGTCCGTACGTGGACCTGCCGCTTCAGCACATAAGCGACCGCATTCTGAAAAGGATGGGCCGGAAGGTTAGCAGGCGGCAGGTCGAGCAACTCATCGCCAAGCTCAGGGAGCGCATATCCGGCCTGACGTTGCGCACCACGTTCATGACCGGTTTCCCCGGCGAGACGGAGGCGGAATTCGAAGAGCTCTTGCAGTTCGTGCGCGACGTGCGCTTTGACCGTGTGGGGTGCTTTGCCTACTCGACTGAAGAAGGGACGCGCGCAGCGGACCTGCCGGACCACGTGCCTCAGCGCGTGCGCGAAGAACGCTGCGGCATCCTGATGGCAACCCAACAGGAGATCGCCTTCGAGCTTGCAGCAGCAAGGGTGGGCGAGCGCACGCTTGTGCTTATGGAAGAGGAGGAGCCGGGGGAGGAAGGGCTGCGTCGCGCGCGCAGCCGCCGTGAGGCGCCCGAGGTGGATCCGGTGATCTACGTGGCCGGGGATGACGTCCCGCAGGCGGGCGAGTTCGCGCATGTGCGCATCGTCGGGTCGGCCGGCTACGACTGCGTCGCGGAGGTGCTGCCGGAGGCGAGAGGTGAAGGCTAAGGACCTTGCAGTCAGGGCCGTTGCGTCTGGGCTGGGGCTGGGTTACATTCCTCCGGCCCCCGGCACGTTCGCCTCGGCCGCCGGGGCGGTCGTGTGCTGGCTGCTGCGGTGTCTGCCGGGTGCAACGGGCCCGCTTATCCTGGTGTGGCTCTTTGTCGCTGTCGCAGTGACAGGCGTGCTGATCTCTCCGCGGGCTCAGGCGCTCTACGGGGAACCGGACCCTCGACGTTTTGTGCTGGACGAGATCGCAGGGGTCTGGGCTACCTGCCTGCTGTTCTGGTGGCGAGGGCCGTTGGCAACTGCGGCGGCTGCATTCCTGGTGTTCCGCGGGTTCGACGGCCTCAAGCCCTTTGGGCTCCGCAGGCTGGAGAAACTGCCAGGCGGTTGGGGAGTCATGGCCGACGACCTCGGAGCGGCGGCCTGTTCTGCGGCTGTCCTTTGGGCCGTTTGCTACGGCATCATTGACAGGCTGATGGCCTGAGGGGGAAGCGAGCAGTGAAGCCGCTTGAGCCGAAGCTCATATTCAGGGCCCGCGCGGAGCCGGTCGTTGTGGGTGCTCAGGGCGAAGTGCTGCCCAGCGTAAGCTCCACCATGGACGTGGCGCGCGAACGGCTGCGGGCCGGGGCACCGGACGGGTACGTCGTGCTGGCCGAGCACCAGACAGCGGGTCGGGGCCGCAAGGGAAGCTGGGAATGCCCGCCGGGCCGCGGGCTCCTGATGAGCGTGATCCTCCGGGTGGGCATGCCGAGCAGCGATCAGAAGCTCGTGGGCATCCTGGGGGCCGTGGCAGCCGTCGAGGCGATCCGCAGGTTCGGGATTCCGGCCCAGATCAAATGGCCTAACGACGTGGTCGTGGCTGCTGAAGGCGGAGAGGCGCTGCGGGTGCGCAAGCTCGGGGGCGTGCTCGTGGAACGAGCGACGCGCGGCGACGCGGCGCCCGCCCATCTCCTGGGCATCGGGCTGAACGTGGACCAATCCGCAGACGAGCTGCCGAGGGACCAGGCGGTCGAGCCCACCTCGATGAGGCTCGAAAAGGGGCACGAACTCGACAGGAACGCGGTCTGCCGGGCACTTCTGCAAGAGCTGGACTCGTGGTACCGGCGGCTCACCATGGGGCAGCATGAGCACATCCTGGCGCGATGGCGGCGACGCAGTTGCCTCCTCGACAGGAACGTGAAGGCGCGCATCGGCGGGCGCGTGGTCAGCGGGAAGGTGGCGGGCATCCGCAGCACCGGGGAGCTGATACTGCTGGTCGAGTCCGGCGGCCGCCTGCTGCTTTCCGATGAGAAGGCGCGCCTGCTGCTGTAAGGGCGTCGCCGCGTCAGGCAGGTTCCTGGCCCATCAGTTCGGCCACCTGGATGGCGCGCAGCATGGCCATGGCCTTGTTCAGGGTTTCCTGGTATTCGCGGTCGGGCACGGAATCAGCAACCACGCCTCCGCCGGCCTGGACGTAGGCCGTCTGCCCGTCGAGGATCAGGGTCCTGATCGCGATGCAGGTGTCCATGTTGCCGGTGAAATCGAAGTACCCGACCGCGCCGCCGTAGGGGCCGCGCTTGGTGGGCTCGAGTTCGTCTATTATCTCCATGGCCCGCACCTTCGGCGCGCCGCTCAGTGTGCCGGCGGGGATGCAGGCTTTCAAGGCGTCGAGCGCCGTCATGTCGTCCCGCAGTTCCCCGCTCACGTTCGACACGATGTGCATAACGTGGGAGTATTTCTCGATGACCATGACATCATCGAGCTTGACCGTGCCGTACTTGCAGACGCGGCCCACGTCGTTGCGGCCCAGGTCCACGAGCATGATGTGTTCGGCGCGCTCCTTCGGGTCGGCGAGCAGTTCGGCCGCGAGCGCCTCGTCCTCTTGATCGTCGGCGCCGCGATGTCTGGTGCCGGCGATCGGACGGACCGTAACGCGCCGGTTCTCCACCCTGACCATCACCTCGGGCGAAGCGCCCACCAGGTGAAGGTCGCCGAACTTAAGGTGGAACATGTAGGGCGAGGGGTTTATGACTCTGAGAGCGCGGTATATGTCGAACGGCTTGGCGACGGTGTGGGCTTTGAGACGCTGGGACGGGACGACTTGGAAGATGTCGCCCGCGCGGATGTACTCCTTGGCTTTCCCTACGGCGCGGAGGTAGTCCTCGCAAACGAAGTTCGACTCGTAGGGCAAGTTGGCCTCGCCCGTCGGCTCGATGTCGTCGCTGATGCTCATCAAGTGTGTCCGCAGCTCCCCGATGAGGCGGTCTATCCTTTCAGTGGCGGTCCGGTAGGCCTCCTCCGGGGTCGTCCCGTCTGTCTGCTGGCTGCATACTACTTTGATGGTCTTGTTAAGGTTATCGAATATGAGAATCTCATCGAAGAACATGTAGAAGATGTCAGGTAAACCGCGGTCATCCCTGGGGCAGTTCGGCAGGCGCTCGACGAAGCGCACTACGTCGTAACCCATGTACCCCACGGCGCCGCACGAGAAACGCGGGAGGCCGGGGAGGTGAACGACGTTGAACCTTTTGAGGTAGTTGCCGAAGGCGTCCAGGGGGTTCTCTACGTCCTGCGTGGTGACTCGTCTGCCCTCCTGGATCTCGACCTGCCCTCCCATGCTTTTGAACAGCGCGAAGGGCGAGCTGCCGAGGAAGCAGTAGCGGCCGATCTTCTCCGGGCCGGCCGCGCTCTCGAGGAGGAAAGCGTACGGGCCGGAGACGATCTTCTGGAATGCGAGCACTGGCGTCAGCGTGTCCGACATGAGCTGCCGGTACACCGGGACCATGTTGCCGCGCCGGCAGAGGTCGCGGAACTCTTCGAGACTCGGATAGTAACGGTGTTTCACGACGTCTGTCTTTCAAGAACCTTGAGGCCGCCCGGTGGTCATCTCAGTTTGCGCATGCCGTTGACGACTTGTCTCCTCACACACGGCCGACGGCTTCTCGAACGCGTGCCATGAGCGGGCCGCCAAGCGCCCGCGCTCTGGCTGCGCCCTCTGTCAGGATGGCATCAATGCGGGCTCGATCACCCATCAACGACCTGTACATCCGACGGGGCTCAGCCAGGAACGAGTCCAGCACCCGGAACAGCTCCTCCTTGGCCTCCGCCCACGAGATGCGGCCGTCCAGGTAACGCCGGCGCATCGCCTCGGTCTCTTCTTGGGAGGCGAACTCGCTGTAGAGCAAGAAAAGGACGGAGGCCGACGGGTCCTTTGGGGCGTAAGGCGGCGTGGAGTCGGTGCGGATCTGGAATATGAGCTTCCTGAGTTCATCCGATGAGGCGAAGAGCGGGATCGTGTTCCCGTAGCCGGCGCTCATCTTGCGTCCGTCCAGGCCCGGGATGCCACCCACGTCTTCTTTGACGAGGTGTTCCGGGAGTTTCAGGATCCGGCCGTAGGCATTGTTGAAGCTCGAGGCGATATCGCGTGCGAACTCCACGTGCTGCACCTGATCCATGCCGACGGGCACGAGGTCGGTCTGCATGAGGAGGATGTCGGCAGCCATCAGGATCGGGTAGTTGTAGAGCCCCATGTTGACGCCTGCATCGGGGTCGGCTGCGCCTCTTGCCTGGTTCTCAGCGACGGCTGCCTTGTATGCGTGCGCCCTGTCCATCAGCCCCTTCGGCGTTACGCAGGCAAGGAGCCAGTTCAGCTCGAACACTTCGGGGATGTCGGACTGCCGGTAGAGGATAGCCTTGTCGGGATCAAGCCCGAGGGCGAGCCAGGTAGCGGCGGAGTCATAGTAGAGATCGCGGAAGCGGTCAGGATGGCGCACGGTTGTGAGCGCGTGATAGTCGGCAATGAAGTAGAGGAAGACATAGTCGGGATGGCCCTGCACCAGGGAGAGCGCAGGCTTGAGCATGCCGAGATAGTTGCCCAGGTGGGCCTTGCCGGTGGGCTTGAGGCCCGTCAGGACCACCTTCTTGCCTTCGGCCTCGGCTCTCATGTGCTCCTCCGCTCGAAGCAGCGGCTCCCATGGGCCCGCAGCATCACATCCCGTGGGGTTTGGGCCGCTTGGGCGCTCCGGCGCGCATTCGCTTCACGACGCGGTTCACGGCGGCAAGATAGGCCACAGCGCTTGCCTCGATGATGTCCGTCCTGGCGGCCCGTCCTCTTTCGGTGAAGCCGTTGGCGGCGATCTCGAGGGCGACCTCGCCCATGGCGTCCTTGCCGCCGGTGATGGCGTGGATGCCGTAGTCCCGCAGCTCGCATCGTATGCCCGTTATGCGGTCTATGGCGCGGTAGACGGCGTCAATGGGGCCGTCGCCGATGGCGGCGTCGGTCTTGACGCCTTCCTGCGCCACTTCCACGGAGACGGTCGCCGTCGGCGTGATGTTGATGCCGCTGGTGGTGTGGAAGCCGGCAAGCTTGAATATATCGGGCGCCTCCTCGCTCTCTTCGCGCGCCAGCACTTCGATGTCCTCGTCGTAGATCACCTTCTTCTTGTCGGCCAGGCGCTTGAACTCCAGGAATGCGTGCTCCAGGCGCTCGTCCGACAGATGAATGCCCATCTCCTCCAGCCGGGCGCGGAACGCGTGCCGGCCGCTGTGCTTGCCCAGGACGAGGTGCCCGGCTTCCAGGCCGATATCCTCCGGCCGCATTATTTCGTAGGTGCTCTTCTTCTTCAGCACGCCGTCCTGGTGCACGCCCGCCTCATGAGCGAACGCGTTGCGGCCTACCACGGCTTTGTTGGGAGGCACCTGGACTCCTGTGACGCTGACCACAAGGCGGCTGGCGTTCATGATCTGCCTGGTGTTGATAGCGGTCTCCGCGCCGAAGAAGTCCTTGCGGGTGGCGAGGGCCATGACGACCTCTTCGAGCGAGCAGTTTCCCGCGCGCTCGCCCAACCCGTTGACGGTGCATTCGATCTGCCGGGCACCGGCTTTGACGGCGGCCAGGGAATTCGCGACCGCCATGCCCAAATCGTCGTGACAGTGCACGCTGATGATGGCCTGACTGATGTTGCTGACCTCTGCTGTGAGCATCTCGATGAGCTCTGAGAACTGCGCGGGGACGGCGTAGCCGACTGTGTCGGGAATGTTAATGGTTGTGGCACCGGCGTCAATGGCCGCCTCCACGACTTCGCACAGGAAATCCGGCTCGGTGCGCGTGGCGTCCTCGGGGCTGTACTCGACGTCCAGCTGGTAGCCCTTGGCTCGCTTGATCCCCTCGATAGCGAGCTTGATGATCTCGGCCCGGCCCTTCTTCAGCTTGTGCTGCCGGTGGATCTTGCTGGTGGCCAGGAAGACGTGGATGCGGCCCTTCTTCGCTTCTTTGAGCGCCTCGCCCGCCGCGTCAATGTCGGCCGGCACGCACCTCGCCAGAGCTGCCACGGTGGGCGTGGTCACGCTCCTGCTGACCTGCCGGACGCTTTCGAAGTCGCCGGGCGAGGCAATGGCGAAGCCGGCCTCGATGACGTCAACGTTCAGCCGCTCCAGTTGCAGCGCCACGCGGACCTTCTCTTCCAGCGTCATGGAACAACCAGGGGCCTGCTCGCCGTCCCTCAACGTCGTGTCGAAGATGATGATGTGTTCGGTCTTAGGTTGCATTTCCTGTCTCCCGGGCGGCCCGATCATCTGGGGGCGCCGTCAAAGTGTTCAAAAGGAAAAGCCCTGCGGCCCGCGTGAGGCGGGGTGCAGGGCTTATCGTCTTCGGCTCGTAGAAAGCGTACAGACCCTACCCGCCTCAAGACCCTGGCCAGCGCCAGGGTAGAGCCAGCCAGCGTAGGGCGAGGCTCATCGCGGGTTGGGTAATCGCACGATTCATAGTTAGAAATTATATGCGACCACGGAAGGGATGTCAAGGCTCATTACACATTACCGCGACCGCGCAGGTACTGGCAACCGATGCCCGAAGCCCATAGAATAACACCCAGACGCAGCCGACCACGTTGCCTCCGAAAGGATTCATGACATGGCGGAATGGCCGTCCACGGAACAGGCGCGAGCTATCTTGGAAGAATGGACGCGGAATACGAACCTCAAGAAGCATGCCTACGCCGTGGCTGCCGCCATGCGCGCGTATGCCGAGAAGTTCAGAGAGGACCCCGAGAAGTGGGCAGTCGTGGGTTTGCTCCACGATTTCGACTATGAGAGGTACCCCGATGCCCAGAACCACCCCTACCGGGGCGTCGAGCACCTGCGGGAGCAGGGCAGCCCTGAGGAGTTGATCGAGGCCATCCTCGCGCACGCGGAGTACAGCGGGGTCAAACGGGATACTCCCCTGAAGAAGAGCATCTTTGCAGTGGATGAGCTGACGGGCCTGATCGTTGCCGTCGCACTGGTCCGACCATCGAAGAAGCTGGCAGACGTGACCGTGGAAGCCGTGCTGAAGAAGTGGAATGACAAGCGCTTCGCCGCCGGCGTAAAGCGGAAACTCATCGAGCAGGGGGCGGCCGAGTTGGGCGTGCCCCTTGAGGAGCACGTCGCGACTGTTCTGAAGGCAATGCAGGGCATCGCGGTCGAACTGGGTTTGTGACCCTGTCAGGCCCGGCCTCAAGTAGTGCGAAGCCGGCTTGAACTGTTCGACCGCGCTTGACCGGGCACGGCCTCCGTGGTAGCTTGGCCCGCCTTCGGGGGTTGATTGGGGCGCTCAGCGCTGCTGCAAGCAGGTCCGGGGCGGCTCTGACCGCGCTTTTACCTTTCACTAGCGTCGTTGCCGGAGGAGCACCATGAGGGTACTGATGTCGAGGCATTCGGAAGGGTTCGAGCACTCGTACCTGCCCCACGCAGAGGTCACGATAAAGAAGCTGGGCAAGGAGTCGGGGCTCTTCGATGCCGTCACGACGGCCCGCAGCTCGCTCATTACGGGCGAGCAGTTGGCCAAGTTCGACGTGCTTATCTTCGCCACGACCGGCGAGTTGCCGCTCAATGACGGCCAGAAGAAAGCCCTGCTTGACTTCGTTCGCAACGGCAAGGGCTTCGTGGGGATCCACAACGCCACCGACACGTTCTACCAGTGGGCCGAGTACGGCGAGATGATAGGCGGATACTTTCAGGCGCACCCGTGGACCCAGGAAGTTGCGGTCAAAGTGGAGGACACCACACATCCCGCAACGGCCATGCTCGGGAAGTCGTTCAAAGTGATGGACGAGATCTACACGTTCAAGAGCTGGGACCGCAAGAAGACCCATGTCCTGATGTCTCTGGACAATAGCTCCGTGGACATAGCCAAGGGAACGCGCCCGGACAACGATTACGCGATGGGCTGGTGTCATTCCTACGGCAAGGGACGCGTCATCTACACGGCGCTCGGCCATCCCGACGCTTTGTGGGACCAGAAGTGGTTTCAGCAGCACATCCTCGCATGCATCAAGTGGGCGGCGCGACTGGCATAGCTTGCCTGAGCTGTCGGAAGTAGCCGGGTTCTCGAACGGACCGTAATGCACCGTGTTCCCGCCCATGTCGGGAAACGCGTTGCCGGCCGGCCCCGCGGGCTGCGTCCGGCCTAAGATCGCGGAGGCGCCGGCATGAAACGCTCGGCGATCAACGCTCTGCTGCGCAAGGCGATTTCGTTTCTGCACGAGCAGAATTTCAGGCTGCCGCCCTTTGCGTTCTGGAGCCCGGCGGAGTGGGCGACCAAGGGGATAGAGGCGGACGAGATACGCGATTGCATGCTCGGGTGGGACGTGACCGACTTCGGCTCCGGCGATTTCGACAGGGTGGGTTTGACCTTGTTCACCCTCCGCAATGGGCATCTCACGGATCCGAAGTACAGGCATAAGCCTTACTGCGAAAAAATCCTCATCGTGCAGGAGCAGCAGGTAACGCCGATGCACTTCCACTGGAGCAAGGTGGAGGACATCATTAACCGCGGCGGCGGGAACCTTGTCGTGCAGCTTTGCCGGGCCACGCCTGACGACGGACTGTCCGACGAGGCCGTCAAGGTGTCTCTCGACGGCATGCGCACGCGCGTAAAGGCCGGAGGCGAGGTGGTGCTGAGGCCGGGCGAGAGCATCTGCCTTCCGTCGCGCCTCTATCACAAGTTCTGGGGTGAAGCGGGGAGGGGGACGGTCCTGCTGGGCGAGGTCTCCACTGTGAACGACGACAAGGTGGATAACCGGTTTTATGAGGCAGTGGGCCGCTTCCCTCAGATCGAAGAGGATGAGGAGCCGCTTTACCTGCTCTTCTCGGGATACCCGCGGTGATTCCTGCGCCTCGGCCTTCACCGGCATGGGCCTTGAGACGAACGGGCTGCTGCGTTACTCTTGGTAGCAGGACGGACAAGCGGCCGGGGGCCGCACTCAGGAAGCTCAGGGGGCAACGCTCATGAAGGGCAAAGGACAGCTTTCGCGGGCCGTATTCGTTTTCTGTGCGCTGGTTCTCGCGGTCGCCGTCAACGCCACCGCCGCGGAAAGCGCGACGCCGGTCAAGCCGACAGGTGAAGAGGGAGCCGCGCCTTCGTATGCCGACTATGGAGCGGTGCTCAAGGCATACGTGAACGACCAGGGCATGGTCAACTACCGGGAGCTCAAGGCGCACCCCCAGGACCTTGATAAGTTCATCTCGGCTCTCGCCTCCACAGACCCCAAGGCATACGAGAAGTGGCCGGATAAAGACAAGATTGCCTTCTGGCTCAATACGTACAACGCCCTTACGCTGAAGGTCATCGTTGACCACTATCCCATCCAGACGTCGTTCCCCGAGTCGCTCCTGTACCCGCACAACAGTGTCAGGCAGATAAAGGGGGCCTGGACAGACATTGAGCTCAGCGTCATGGGCAAGAAGGTCACGTTAGACGGGATAGAGCACGAGACGCTGCGCAAGCACTTCAACGAACCCCGCATTCACATGGCCCTCGTGTGTGCAGCGATGGGCTGTCCGCCGCTTCGTTCGGAGCCGTACGCCGGCGCCGCGCTGGACAGGCAGTTGGACGACCAGGCGAAGCGCTTGCTGAGCAATCCCCAGAAGTTCCGCATAGACCGCGCTGGCGAGCGTGTCTATGTCTCGCCGATCTTCGACTGGTTCGGCGAGGACTTCGTCCGAACGTACGGGACGGTGACGAAGTTCCAGGGCCGCAATGAGAAAGAGCGCGCCGTGCTCAACTTCATCAGCCGCTACCTGACCGACGAGGACCGTCGTTACCTCGAATCGGCGAACTACAGCATCAAGTATCTCGACTATGACTGGTCGCTGAACGAGCAGAAGCCCAAGGAACCGGCCCGGCAGAGCTGAGCAGGCGATGCATCCCGACCGCTGGGCTGGGCAGCGGATTTTCGCTAACCGAGGCATATGACCTGCCTTCCCGCTTGACCGCAAGGCCCTCACGCCTTAGCATCTTCCTTCTTCGATTGTTCTCTGTACCACTGTAAGGAGAGTGCGGTGAAAACAAGCACCAATGATCGCGGCGGCCGCCCCATGATCATGGCTACGCATGGCGTGGTTTCCGCAGGCCACTACCTGGCTGCCGAGGCCGGCCTCCACATCCTGCGCGCCGGTGGAAACGCCATGGATGCCGCAGCCGCAACCGGCTTCTCGCTGGGCGTGCTCGAACCTCACCAGAACGGCATCGGCGGCGAGGTGCCCGTCCTCATATACAGCGCCTCCGACGGGGCAGTCCGCGCTGTGAGCGGCCACGGCGTCGCGCCGGCAGGCGCCACAATTGAGCGCTACCGCGAACTCGGAATCACGGACGCCATACCGGGGGACGGCTTCCTCGCCGCTCTGGTCCCGCCGGTCGTGGACACCTGGATCACGGTGCTCCAGCAGTTTGGCACCATGAGGCTGGCCGATGTGCTGGCGCCTGCGCTGGAACTGGCCGAGCGCGGCTTTCCCATGGGCGGAGGGCTCCACAACTCCATTGCCACCCATGCGGATCGTTTCCGCCGGGAATGGCCGTCGTCGGCGGCCACATACTTGCCTGATGGAAAGGTGCCTCCCGTAGGCAGCGTGTGGCGCCAGCCGGAACTGGCCCGGACCTTCCGAAAGCTCATCGAAGCCGAGGGCTCCCAGACGGACCGGCCGGGCGGCCTCCGTGCGGCTCGGGACAGGTTGTACAAGGGCGACATTGCAGAGGCCATAGTTGCATTCGCCGCGTCCAACCCTGTCCGGGACGCCTCGGGGCACGAGCATACTGCGCTCCTCACCATGGACGACTTCGCTGGATTTGCAGCCAGGATCGAGGACCCGGTGGCGGTCCCCTACAAGGGGCTCCGGGTTCACAAGTGCAGCAGTTGGACGCAGGGCCCTGTGCTGCTGCAAGCCTTGAGGCTGCTCGAGGGCTTCCCGCTTGGCGAAATGGGCCATAACTCTCCCGATTACATCCACACCGTCGTCGAGTGCATGAAGCTTGCCTTCGCCGATCGTGAGTTCTACTACGGCGATCCTGACTTCGTGGAGGTGCCTTTCGAGCGGCTCCTGAGCGCCGAATACGCCGCCGGGCGGCGCGATCTGGTAGACATGGCGCACGCGTCCATGCTGCTGCGGCCCGGAGGGTTCGGCCCGGTACGCGCCGACTCCGCCGGCGACGTCGCGAGCGCCTTCGAGACGGGGCGCGGACCGTCTGCTGGAAGTGGACCGTCTGCTGGAAGTGGACCGTCCGCCGGGGGCAGATCGTCTGCCTCCACGGGCGACACGACAAAACTTGAAGTGGCCGACAGCAAAGGGAACATGGTCTCGGCCACGCCCAGCGGCGGCTGGCTGATGTCCTCACCCGTCGTTCCGGGAGTCGGCTTTGCCCTCGGCACTCGCGGCCAAATGTTCTCTCTCGTCGCAGGGCATCCGAACAGCCTTCAGCCGGGGAAGCGGCCCAGGACCACGCTCACGCCGTCCCTTGCCACGCGCGATGGGCAAGCGTACCTCGCTTTCGGAAGCCCTGGCGGCGACAGCCAGGACCAGTGGGCACTTCAGTTCCTGCTGAACGTCGTCGAGTTCGGCATGTCGCTACAGGAGGCTGCGGAAGCGCCGACCTTCTACACTGGGCACTTCCCTTCGTCCTTCTACCCGCGCAAGGCGGCGCCCGGCGTCGTCTACGTGGAGGGCCGGATTCCGACCGAGGTCCGCGCCGAGCTTTTGAAGCGGGGCCATACGGTCCGGATGACCGGCGATTGGTCGTCGCAGAACGTGCTGGCAGCGATGTCGTATGGCGGCGTCCTGAGCGGCGCGGCCTCGCCGCGCCTGGAGAGCGGCTACGCCATGGGCTGGTAGGAGAGCATCTGTTCGGATGTTAGTTAGGTTTCTGCAGCGCCAACGTCACGTGCGAGGGCCATCCTATGAATCGGGTGTGCGAAGCGGGAAGAGCCAAGGCTATTGTTCTCAGCTGGACCGTCTCCAATGCCCCCTCGGGTTTAGCCCAGAGTCAGTCGCAGAATCTTTTTCGTACCTGGGTCGCCGTGTCCAGTAAGACGAGCTCAAAGCTCTTGCGGTCCCCCGTCTGCGACGCTATAGTATAGTCAATCAGCTTAGAAGCCCTGGAGGCCTTTTCATGAACCATGGTCACGAAGCTACTGTCTCGCCACCTGGGCTCCTCTGGGAGGCACGTCAGGCGCGAGTCACGGTTTTCCCTTGCGCGGTCGCTCAATATGACAACAAGTGGTTCGAGGCGATCACCGGCATTCCGCCTGTCCGGGAGGTGACCCAACGTGACCAACAAGTGCATGAAGCGGTCGGCCCTTTTGGGGATGGCCAGTTAGAAATCGCGGCTGAAGCCGACCGTGTGCACTTCAGGTACGTACCCCCGGAATCGCCCGACGTCCTCATGGCGACGCTCGGAGCACCCTCTTCAGTTGCTCCGGCCTTGGTTGAACGCATCGTGAGTCTGCTGGTTGACGAACCTGTCATTATCGTCCGTCGCGTAGCCGTAGGCATTGTCGCTGTCGTAAGAGTGCAGACCCGCCAGGAGGCCTACCAGTACTTGGCCCAGCTTCTACCATCGGTCTCAATAGACGCCGAAGGAACGCGCGATTTCTTGTACCAGATCAATCGCCCGCGCCAGATTAGTGTTGACGGCCTGAGCACCACGGTTAACCGCTTGTCACGGTGGTCAGTGGCTACGGTCGTCAGATTGACCGTAACGGCTCCCGCCAGTGTGCCGATCCAGACGAGTCAACGCGCGAAAGAGGAGATGATCCTGCAAGCTGAGATAGACGTGAACTCCGACGCAGATAGGACGGACCCGATTCCGCCGCGAAACTGTCGGGCGTTGATCCAGTCTTTCTGCGGGCTCGCCCTTGAAATACTGAACAAGGGAGACTTGCCGTGAGCGCCCACGTCGTCAGTCAATCCGGCACAGGCACCGCGGCATTCAACCTATACGAGTTTGGCGCTTCGTTCCAGCCTGCAGCTCCCCGGAAGCGAGAACTTAGAAACGCGTCTGACGACGCGGGCTTGGTCCATTTTCTGGCTCCTGGCCAATATCGCCTTTCCGGCTCTCACGAGCACACCAGCAAGTTCTACGTCCGTATCTGTCCTGATGCGAGGACAGACGCGCCACAAGTAGGACGTCTTCCGTCGGTGACCGCGGCTCTCTTCTTCGCTGCGACGGATGACCTTGCCACGGACACGGGAACGCTACGCGCAGACCAAGTGCAGGCAGCCCTGGTAAACGCTCTTACACCATTCGATCCCTGGGACGAAATGTCGCGGGACTGTGTTCTTGACAAACTCACTTTCCTGCACTCGCTCTATGGTCGAGCCTTCCTTTCCGCCATGTACGCGTTCTGCCGTTCAGCCTCCGCGACCGAGGACCACATCCTGCTACTTCTCGACTGGCTCGCTCTCCTCGATGATACTGAATCCAGGACTGCGCGCGGCGCGCTTCTGATCTACTTCCTGGATGACCCATCTCTCGACATACGACTCGCAGCGGCCTCAGGCTTGGAGTGGATGCGATTCGCCCCAGCCGTTGCTCCCCTGCGCCAGTCTGCCGCCAAGGAAGAGATCGCTTGCTTGCGCAGGGCAATGGAGAAAATCGCAAGTACGGTTGGGGGATAGACAGCGTGGCGTACTATTGGCGCAAGATTCGCAGTCTGGAGGACTGGGCGAAACCGTTCAAGGGCAAGGAGCTTCGTGCTAACTGCCTCGGCGATATGGAGACAACCGGACCGGAAGACAGCATATCCTTGTGGCTGATTGATGACGACCTGCTTCCCTTGGTAGTCGTGCAGTTGGCAAAGAGCGGTTGGCGCAACGTTCAGGACGTCCGGTACGTCAGGCTTCCGGAGGATGTGGTCAGATGCTCGGGGCTCGCGGCACAGCAAGAGGACGAGAAGGCCCCGCCGGAACCGCTTAAGGGCAGGCACTACAATCTTCATATAGGCACAGCCGCCAACTTGCTCAGGTTTACCCATGACGCTGCAGCTAAGGCCGAATGCGATTGCTTCAGAAAGGCGAAGCTTCCGGAGGCCATCTGTGCAGCCCTAGCCAAGAGCTACTGTCAATTGAATGACTTCGGCGAAGCCTTGCAGAAGCTGATCTGACTCGCGCGCTCCGTCCTCCGAGTCGGAAGTGCGGGGGGACGATGGCCGCTCTTCCCCATCGCGTGCTCTCTGTTCAAATCTTCCATTACGCATCAATACTGTTCGGCACGGGAATTGTTGCAGGCTCTGGGGCTTGATTTCTGCCTCGCCTCGGACTTAGCCTTCGTGCATGG